>Ga0208898_1000048_pt1 | contig 210322 bp, 287 predicted proteins | sample VirMetDEL_Mar_4_FD_184513 | JGI IMG/M metagenome (GOLD analysis project Ga0208898, IMG submission 184513) | Aqueous microbial communities from the Delaware River and Bay under freshwater to marine salinity gradient to study organic matter... | ecosystem: Environmental > Aquatic > Marine >...
TATTTATGGCGATATGAATTGTAAATAGTCCAAAAGTAATGTAGTACTTTGGTACTACTTGCACAATAATGATAAATCTGTTATAATACAGTTTTCCAAGAAGGATCAAAAATGGCTACAGTAGCAAGCGTTAAAGTAAAAGCAAAAAAACCCCGGGCAGTATCGTTTCACAGTAAACCCACAGACGGACCAGTTTGGGACACCGAACGGGCACGGGAACTGCCACAGGAAGAATTTGACCATTTGCTACGTAAGAGCATGAATTACTACAATTACCACTATAGTCAAAAAGATTTGAAAAAGTATGTGGTTGAGTGGATGCGTTCAGGCGGTGAGTTCACTAAGGAAGAAGTTAAAAAGTTCGAGCGTAGTAGCGACAGGTTACTGAGTATGACTGCCTGTAGTTTGGTTATGGCACATCGTCAAGGTATGCCATTCCGTGAACGCCATTTAGAGTTTTTGGACACAGAACTGACCCGTGTTTTGGAGGCTGTCACGGAGGACGAGCCTGCGGAGCAAAAGACCGAAGAGGTTGCAGAAGCCTACAAGCCAACTATTCAAGATAGACTACAGGAAAAGACCAGCGAATTAATTGGCGAGATAGAAGGCTATTACGATGAATTAGTTACTAACGGTAAAACTGAGTTCAAACCCTACGACTTCTTAAGTGGTAATAATGTAGTGCAAAGCCAATTGGGCAAGTACGAAGCACTATTCCAAGCACGCCGTGAAGAACTGGAACTGGCGCAGAAAAAAGCAGATCCGCAATTAGTTGAAGGATACAAGCACTACAAGGCACAGGACTATAAGCGACTGATTGCTTGGATTGACAAACTGTTAGAAGCAGTTGAGCAGTATCGTGGTGTTAAAAAGGCTACCAAAAAAGCCCGTGTTAAGAAAGCACCCAGCAAAGAAAAGCAAATCAGTAAACTCAAATACTGCAAAGAAGATAAGACACTCAAGTTGGTTAGCGTTAATCCTGCAGAAATTATTGGTGCCTCTGAGTTGTGGGTCTACAATACCAAGACACGCAAACTGGGCAAATACATTTCGGCACCCTACAAACAGTTGGGCGTCAAAGGAACCAGTATTGAAGGCTTTGACATCGACAAGAGTGTGTGTAAAACACTACGCAAGCCTGAGGAAAAACTTAAAGAGTTTGCCAAAGCAGGCAAGGTGCAGTTACGTAAATTCCTCGAAGATATTAGAGCAACCGAAACTAAACTTAACGGCAGAATCAGCGCAGATGTGCTGTTACTAAAAGTTGCCTAAAATCACAGTCCTGTTGGCTAAATAAGGTTAACAGGACTTTTTTATGGCTACAGACAATACAGTAATTGTTCCCGACTTACAAACTGACGGCAGTGTAAGAACGCAAAATCTTGGCATGGCTGGATTTATCAGCCAAGAAAGTGCCATTGCCGCTAACGAACAAATACAAACACTCAATCAGCTACGCAACGAAATGATTGACTACATTCGTTTGCGTTTAGGCGATCAAATCGTTGACGTTGAATTAGATAAAGAACATTATGATTTGGCTATCAAGCAGGCCCTGACCAAGTATCGTCAACGTGCTCAAAATAGCACAGAAGAAAGTTATGTATTTTTGGATCTAATTCCCAATGTACAAGAATACATCCTACCCAACAACATTATGGAAGTGCGCCAAATCTTTCGTAGAGGAATTGGTAGCACAACTGGAACAACCGCTAGCCAGTTCGAACCATTTGCTTCAGGTTATTTAAACACTTACATGCTGGTAGCGGGACGTGTGGGTGGGCTGACTAACTACGAACTGTTTACTGCTTACCAAGAACTGGCCATGACCATGTTTGGTGGTTACATCAACTTTAACTGGAACCGTGTAACTAAGAAACTAACCCTAGTTCGTAAAATTCCCTACGATGGTGGTACTGACGTTAAACCAACTGCACTAACAGCCGCAAGCACAGCCACTGGTGCAGTGATTACAATTACACTACCTACCAGCGCAACAACGTACCAGACTAACCTTGCAGTAGGAGACAGCGTTTATATTCAAACCTGCCCGGTACAAGGCTATAGCAGTCAATATCGTATTGCCAGCATTAACAATGATAAGACCGTAATTACAGTTTTGGCTAATCAAACACTAGGTGATATAAGCGTAACAGGAACTAATTTATCCGCAACCACTTTCTTTATTCCGGAACCATTTTACGATGGAAACCAATTAGAAAGTGTGCTACTTTGGGTAAACAACTACAAACCAGACAGTATGTTGCTTAGTGACCCGCAGGTTTATCCTTGGTTGCAGGAGTATGCACTAGCATTTACAAAATCTATTTTGGGACAGGCCCGTGGAAAATTTGCCAGTATTGCAGGACCTCAGGGCGGCACACAACTTAATGGTGCTCAACTATTGCAAGAATCACAGGCGGAAATGCTTCAACTTGAAGACGAACTCAAACGTTACATTGATGGCAGTCAACCATTGACATGGATTACAGGTTAATGTATAATAAGGACTCTTAGGAGTCCTTTTTCATGATTATTGGAATTTGTGGTTTAATTGGCGCTGGCAAAGATACTGCCGCAGACTATTTGGTAAATTGGCATGAATTTCGTCGTGACAGTTTTGCCGCAACTTTGAAAGATGCTGTTAGTGCAGTATTTGGTTGGGACCGAGAACTTCTAGAAGGACGTACCAAAGCCGCAAGAGAATGGCGTGAACAGATTGACACTTGGTGGGCCAATCGCTTAGACATGCCAGATTTGACCCCACGCTGGGTCTTACAGTATTGGGGTACAGATGTATTCCGCAATCATTTCCACCAAGATATTTGGATTGCTAGTTTGGAAAATAAACTGCGTCAGACCCGAGACAATGTAGTAATTTCAGATTGCAGGTTTCTAAACGAAGTTGAAAGCATTCGCAGGATTGGTGGCAGAGTAATTAGAATCGTTCGAGGACAAGATCCAGAGTGGTTTCATTTAGCACGAACTGATCCGCAGAGTATGCCTGCCCGATATCCCGGAGTTCATGCCAGCGAATATAGTTGGGCACCCACAGAATTTGACCACATTGTAGAAAACAACAGCACTATCGACGAATTATATCGTGAACTTAAAAATCTGGTGTAATAGCACTTTCACGCCAAGCACTACCTGATTGTTGTAGTTCTACCCTACAGTTTAGACATACAGTTTTTAAGTTAAACTCGTTATTGTTTTTTAAATTTCCATCTAAGTAAAAGACCGACATCTGACGATCAGGATACTTTGCCCTAAACCCGCATTTATCGCATACAGGTTTTTTTCTAAAGCCTGCCTTATACCAAGCAGGTACTGGTTTTAATTTTTTACCTTTGCGTAAACAAATGTCGCAGAGTTTTCTATACCTTGTTTTACCGTTACTGTGATAGTTAATTGCTGCTAAATTTAGGTTACAGGTCTGACATAAGGGTCTTTTCATAAAGTTATTTAACTGTAAAACCTTTCGAAAGGGTAACCAAACTGGTAATATTTAAGGACTTCCGATAAATATCTGTATAAGTTTTATGAGGAAGTGAAACATGGCACTAGTTTCCCCAGGCGTACAAGTCAGTGTAATTGACCAAAGTTATTACGCACCAACACAATTAGGATCTGTTGCTTACATTTTAGTAGCAACAGCACAAGATAAAATTGCTCCGGGCGGCCTTACAATTGCCCCTGGAACAGATGTCGACAATGTAGGAACTATCTACAATATTACAAGTCAACGAGACCTGGTAACCACATTCGGTACCCCAGTGTTTCAAACAACTTCCACTGGAAGTGCAATTAACGGAAGTGAACTAAATGAATACGGTCTGCTTGCGGCCTATAGTTTGTTAGGTGTAAGTAACTCGGTTTATATTCAACGTGCAAATGTTGACTTGGGCTCTTTAAATGGCACAACAAGCAGACCATTAGCAGAACCAGCAACTGGCGCTTTGTGGTTAGATACAACTACAACGAATTGGGGTATATATGAATGGAATTCAGTGAATCAAGCATTTACTGCGGTTACTCCTATTGTTGTTAACAGTAGTACTGACCTAGTAAGTAATTTAGCACCTAATGTTGGTATAGGAACAATTGGTAGTTATGCAGTAAACACTGTAGCGAATACTAGTCCAGTTTACTATAAAACATATGATAATACTTGGCAACTAGTTGGTAATGTAAGTTGGGAAGCTAAAATTCCAACAATTACCGGTACCACAAGTAGTACTGGTAACGTTATCACTGCTAACAGTAATATTACAATTAACACCACAAACGTTACAGTAGCAATTAATGCTAATTTAACAACAGTAGCGGCAAATATTAATACTGCTGCTATTGCAGGTGTTACTGCTCGTGTAAGCAGTAGTAACCAATTAGTAATTCAGGTTACAAGATTAAGTGAAAGCGATGGCGCCACTGCAGACGGTAAAATTGCAATCAGCAACGGCAATAACACACCTTTGTCAGATTTAGGTATTACTGCTGGAACTTACAACGGACCATCAGTACAAATTAGTCCTTATTATAGCGTACCAGAATTTCAAAGTTCTAATTTGGCAGCTGGCACAGGAAGACCAACAAAATCTGTATGGCATAAAGCAAGTAGAACTGGCGCAGGCCTAACTGCCGCAGTCAAACAATATAATGCAAGCACAGATACGTGGAACACACTTACAGTAAATGATTATGCAAACGTGTTTGCTGCAACATTTGCTTTAGATCCAACTGGAGGTGGTAGTAATATATCTGAAGGTGCAGTGTTTGCACAATATGATCCTTTTGGAACTACAGAACCTGGCGCTTTGTTATGGTATAGAGATGCAACCAGTCCAATGACTATTACTGGTAACACCACATCACCAAGTGCAGCCAACGTTGGCGCAAGTTTTACACTAAAAACTCGTGCAAATGCTAGACTTGGCACAACAACAACTTATACAGTAACAATTAGTACTGCCACAGTTGCTGGATTCGTGGATGCAGTAAGTGCTGCAACTATTCCAAATGTCAGTGCAGCAATCAGCAGCACAGGCGCAATGACTTTAACTCATGATTTGGGTGGAGACATTGAACTAGTTGACGGCGCAGGCACACCACTAGCCAACGTAGGTATTGCTGATTCAGGTTCGACAAATGTCTACTACCTACATAGTAATGTTGGAGTAGAAACTTCTACTATTATTGGTTCTAACTGGAAGCCAATTGATAGAAAAAATTACTCAGTAAGTGCAACACAGATCTTTATTGCTCCTGATAACAACACTTATTGGTACTACAACACACCAAGTCGTGCTGATATCATGATAAGCAACGGCAGTGCTTGGGTAGGCTACAGAACACTGAGCAGTGATATCAGAGGTTATGATTTAACAACTACAAATAGTACCGGTCCTATCATTAGTGCTACAGAGCCAACATTACAAGATGATGGTACCGCACTTGTGTACGGTGATTTGTGGATTGACACCAGTGATTTAGAAAACTATCCTGCACTTTACAGATGGCAAAGTGTCAGCGGCGTAGATCAATGGGTCGCAATCGACAACCAAGACAACACCGGCACCGATGGCATTATTTTTGCTGACGCACGTTGGGACACAGACGGCACAACCAATCCAGTGACAGGCTCTATTCCTACTATTGCTGCACTTGGATTAAGCAGTTATGTTGACTTAGATGCTCCAGATGCAGCACTTTATCCACGTGGTATGTTGTTATGGAACACAAGAGCCAGCGGATATAATGTTAAACAGTACAAGACAAACTACTTTACTGCTGCTGCATATCCAGGCGAAAGTTTGCCTAGTGTAGCCAATACTTGGGTAACTGCCAGCGGATTTGACAGCACAGGTGTTGTACCAAACTTTGGGCGCAATGCACAACGTGGAGTTGTTGTTGCTGCACTTAAGAGTGCAATTGACAGCAGCACTGCACTACGTGAAGACAGCAATGCATTCAACTTGATTGCTTGCCCAGGCTATCCAGAGTTGATTCCCAACATGGTTGCACTGAATGAAGACAAAGAAAACGTTGCTTTTGTAGTAGGCGACACGCCAATGCGCCTAGCAGCAACTGGTACAGCAATTCAAGCATGGGCAGATAACACCAACGGTGCAACTGCTACAGGGGAAGATGGATTAAACACAAGTAGTCCGTACGTTGGACTATACTATCCAAGTGCATTGACGAACGATTTGGCTGGTAATCAAGTGGTTGTTCCTCCAAGTCACGTAGCACTACGTACCATTGTTAAGAGCGATAACATCAGCTATCCATGGTTAGCACCAGCAGGCACACGCCGTGGATTAATTGATAATGCAAGTGCAATTGGTTATGTTGATGCAGACAGCGGACAGTTTGTGAGTATTGGTGTAAGCCAAGGCATACGTGATGTGTTGTATGAAAACAAGATCAACCCATTTACAAACTTGCCAGGAACAGGGTTAGTGGTATATGGTCAGAAGACTATTGCTACAGAACCAAGTGCATTGGATAGAATCAATGTTTCTAGATTGGTAAACTACTTACGTAATCAATTAAACATTGTGGCCCGTCCATTTGTGTTTGAACCAAATGATCCAATCACACGTAACGGACTGTTAGCAACAGTTAACAGTTTACTAAATGACTTGGTGGCCAAGCGCGGTATTACAGATTACTTAAGCGTATGTGATACAACAAACAATACGCCAGAGCGTATTGCAAGAAACGAACTGTATGTAGACGTTGCCATACAGCCAACTAAGGCAGTAGAATTTATCTACATACCAATTAGATTGAAGAATCCAGGAGAAATTCAGGATGGCAATCTAGCAGCGGTAGCGAATCCAGGAACAGGAGCATAAGACATGGCAGTATCATCCTTAACAAGATTTACAGTACCTTTAGGCGGAGACCAAAGCGCCTCCACCCAAGGTCTGTTAATGCCAAAACTCAAATTTCGCTTTAGGGTGACATTTGATAATTTTGGTGTAAGTAACCCTAAAACAGAATTGACCAAACAAGTTATGACGTTTGCTCGACCACAGTTGACGTTTGACCCGGTAGAAATTCCTGTTTACAACAGCCGTGTTTATATTGCAGGCAGACCAACATGGAGTGTGGTAAGCACAAGCCTACGTGATGACGCTGGCGGTAATGTAACACGTCTTGTTGGCGAACAGTTGCAGAAACAGTTTGACTTCATGGAGCAAGCAAGCGCAAGCAGTGGCATTGACTATAAGTTTATTACAAAATTAGAAATGCTAGATGGCGCTAACGGCAACATTGAACCAGTTGTACTAGAAACATGGGAAATGTATGGTTGCTTCTTAACAGATGTTAACTACAATGAAGCCGATTATGGAAGCAATGATCCAATGACGATCACAATGCAGATTCGTTATGACAATGCTATCCAAACAACAACACCAGGAGGCGTAGGCAATGATGTTGTCCGTGGCACTGGTACTGTTGTAACAGGTTAATTTAAAACTTACCGTGACAAAGACCCACTTACGAGTGGGTTTTTTGTTGAATAAATATTATATATGGCTACCTTATATAACAGCGATTTGAAACCTTTGGCATCTGGTGAGTACACACACTACTACGATCATGCCACAAAGTTGTTTCTTGCTGACAATTTTAGACTAGCACCAAAACAAAAATTCCTTTACTATGTTTGTATAAACATAGATCAAAATGCTGTGCAAGGAATAATTCCTGGGTTTGGCGGCAACGACCCTGCCAGTAGTCAAACTCTAATAGAACAATATGAAACTGGTTTGTTAGCCAAAAGAGTAGAACTTCCAAGGTTTGATATTAATACAAAAACTTATAATGCTTACAATAGAAAAAATATCGTTCAGACACAGTTACGTTATCAACCGTTAAACATAACTTTTCATGACGATGCAGCAGATACAGTTACCAGATTTTGGAATGATTTTTATACATATTATTATAGAGATAGTGATTACGATGCTCAGTTATATAATGTACCACATAAATATCAGCCAAGGCCCAGAGAAGGATGGGGTTTTAGTCCACGAAATAGTAGTTTAAAACCTTTCTTACGTAACATTCAAATTTTCAGTCTACATAATAAACGTTTCACAGAATACCTGCTAATAAATCCAATTATTGCTTCTTGGCGTCACGGTGACCATGACAGTTCTGCCAGCAACGAACTTATGGAAGCAACAATGCAAGTAGAGTTTGAAACTGTCAAATATAGAACAGGATATGTAAATCCTGTTGATGTAAATGGTTTTGCTACAATACACTATGACGATACGCCTAGTCCAATTAGTAACAGTGTTACTAACATTTACAATGATGCAGGGCTCATTGGAGTTCTTACAGAAGGAAGTCAAGATTTAGCACGGCCAGATGGTACAGGCAGTGGTCAAGGTATATTAGGTAGTGTGCTTGCTGCCTACAGGTTTTATAACAATCTTAAAGATACAAATTTTAATCAACTTGGAAAAATTGTACTAGGTCAAGTTGGGGCAAGTATACTAGGTGGTGCAGTTAACAGTGCTGCACAGTCGATATTTTTTCCAACATTGTCGGGTACACCAGGATATGGTGCGACTTATGGCGGAAGTCAGACAGCAATTCCTACTGGATTAGCAGGTGCAACGGCAAGTACGTCTGCTGGGATTCCTCCTTTAAGTAATAGTGCAACAATTAATGGTCAATCAGCAAGTATCGTTGGCGGTGCGGCAACCAGCATTGTATCAGGATTAATCAACGATTATACAAGAGGTGTACAAATTGGAGGATCTACCCCGCCAAATTCATTAAGTACAGCAGTATATAGAGTTCAACAAACTAGTCCTTCGATTTCTGTAGATGCAAGATCTGGCCAACCGGTAACCAATGAGTACACTGCTTTTATTACAAATGCTGAAGGTACAGAAGTTATACAAGAATTTACTACAGTAGGAACACAAAGCGGAGGATATGATAGCACGAACCCAGGATACAATGTAAAGTATGTCAGGGAAAGCGTGGATCAAAACGGACAAATTATAAGAACATACCAATATCAAGATGAAACTCTTGTAACTTTTAATGCAGCAGGTGACGCTATTCAAGTCAGTCCTGGTACAGGTGTAAATCCAAACAATACAAACACAAACCCAGAAAGCACAAGGGATTTAGTAAGTGAAGGAGCCACAGTAAGTCCCACCGCAACACAATATTACACTGATCCTAATACAGGAATTACAAGGGTAGTAAATGGAGGTGTAAGTGGCCTAGTAAGAAATACACTTAGTGGAGGAGTTGGCACATTGTCTGGTTTGTATGTTGGTGGGCAATTATACGGCGGCCTTAAAGATGCTTTTGGTAGTGGTTTAATAGGTTCTACGGTAGCAGCAGGAATATCAGGAATAGCAGCAACAGGAATTGGTGTAGGAGTTAATAATTTAGTACAGGGTGGGTTCGATTATTTCATGGGCACTCCAGGTCAATCCTTTAATCCACAGACAGGCACAGTTAGTAACATGGTAGGCACACCGATTGTTAGCAAAGGCCAGTACACTCCTCAGTATCCCAGTAACAACATTATCAGTCAAACTGATAACGGAGATGGAACTAAAACTGTTTACACTGCGGATGGTGGTTCTAGTGTTGTTAACAAGTCTGATGGAAGTATTGTTAGTTCGATAAAAGGCGCATACAACAACTTTACTAATTGGCTTGGTAGCTTTGGATCAAATCAAGATGCTAGTATCTTACTTCCAGATCCGGGAACCGGGGTATGGGTGGATGGTTCAGGAAACCCTGTCCTTGCAGCATCTGGCGGATCAGTGTATACTGGATCTGGACCTTCTTATGATGCAGGAACATTAGAAGCATGGTCAGCTTATGAAAATCAGTCAAATTATTTAGACGAATTGGGCCCAAGTTGGTCTACATCAGTAGTAAGTTATGATAGTGGTTACGAACTTGATTATTTTGGTGATACATCAGGATGGTCTGATGCAGATTATTATTATGTTTAAATAGAATAGATATGGCAGATACAACTTATAATCCTCAACAACCTAGTAACTTAGACAGTACTGGAACAAATAAAACTACAAGGTATTTTAATAATTACTTTACTCCGACAAACACAGTTAGCAGTAATGTTAATGATGCAATTACCAGTTATTTTGAAGAACAAACAGGAAATCTAGAAAGTGCAAAACTGCTGGCCCAAGCAGTAATCGACACAGCACATGCACAGCGTGAAGACCCTATGAGTGTGCTAACACAATTTCAACAATTGTCTAACAATGAACTAAGTCCATTTTTAGCACTATATTTGAATACTACCAGAGTTCCTACAAGTTTTTTAGGTATTCAAAATACTACACAAACATCGCCCTACATCAGTAGAAACATTCTTCCATGAGCAAATATGCACAAGGCAAGTTTCAAATACAAAATCCCAATAAGTACGTAGGCAAAGGTACACCTACTTACAGAAGCAGTTGGGAATTTGCTTTTATGCAGTTCTGTGACAACAATCCTGCAGTGCTACAATGGGCCAGTGAAGCCATACACGTTCCCTACAAAAATCCTTTTACAAATAAAAACACAATTTACGTGCCTGACTTTTTGGTAATTTACGAAGATAAAAATGGCAAGCGGCACGGCGAAGTAATCGAAATTAAACCCAGTAAAGAAACTACCATGGAAGCTGCTAGAACAGTGAAGGACAAAGCCGCAGTAGCACTGAACATGTTTAAATGGGAAGCAGCCCGTCATTTTTGCAAAGCACATGGCTTAGTTTTTAGAATAGTCAACGAACAAGACATTTTCCAAGGAACCAAAAAACGTTAAATAGTAGCATGACTAAGAAATTAGAAGAACTGTTTAATCTGCCTGAGCCTGAAGACAACGAGCCTGAGCAAACTGTTAGCCCAGAAGAAGCCCGTGCAGCCATAGAGGCTAATCGCAGCGAACTTGCAGACATAGACACTGCTATCGACAAAATTGACCAAGCACTGCCCACAGTAAGAGACCTAAGTGCCAGCGACCAAGAGATGGACGAACTGGCAGAATTAGCCAAAGACAAGTTCAATGATCTTATGGATTTGGGTATGAACATGGAAGCACGTTTTAGCGGCACAGTGTTTCAAACTGCTGGCACATTGTTGGGGCATGCTATCACAGCCAAGCAGGCCAAGTTGGATAAAAAACTGCGTATGGTGGATTTGCAGTTGAAAAAAATGCGGTTGGACCATCAGATTAAGAAAGATCAGCAGTCAGGAGACGTGCCAGAACACGTTGAAGGGCAAGGAGTAGTGCTTGATAGAAATGCACTCTTGGCTGAAATTTTGAATAAACCCCGGCATTAATTAGTCAAAAACGCTAAATATCGTATAATAGGAACAATTATGAAAAGTTTTAAAGCCTATCTAACAGAATCAACACGCACCTATGATTTTAAAGTGCGTATTGCAGGCGACCTTACAACAGAAGATGTTGATAAGATTAAAGTTGCACTTGAACAGTACAAAGTTGTCAGTGTAAGCAAACCAAAAAGTTCTCCAATTCACGAAACAGAACTATTTCCCAACATGGGCCCTGTGGCTATTAATGTAATGGAAGTCAGTGTTGCTTATCCTGCAAGAGATGACATGATCCGTGCAGTCATTAACACAGGTGCTGGCATCAGCGCAGACAGAATTCGTGTTAACGGTCCTGACGGTGCTTTTGAAAGCATGCTGGCAGGCACAGAGCAGAGCAATCAACCAACAGATGCTCCAGTGCTTGAAACACCAGACATGAAAGCAGCCGAAGTACCCAAAGACTTTACTGGCGATGCACGTATCCCTAGTTTGATTAAGGAACTAGAAGAAACAAAGAAATATGAATATCCCGAAGCAGCAGGCGGTGACACACCTGCAGCACAAACCACTAACGAGTTGCCAGTGGGTGAACTTAGTGCAATGGGCAGTACAAAACCAAATATACCTGACCCAATGAAAATGAAAGCAGGTAACGGAAAGTAAAACTATGAGCAGCAACATCTATGACATCTTAAACAAGTTTAGCAGTTTAGAACAGCAACCTGAACCTAAGGTAGAACAAAAACCTCAAGTAAAATCTAAATTGCAAGAAAGCATTGATAGCCTAAGTGAAAAATGGGCAGGAGATGCAGAAGTCAAACAAACAGGACAGTATGCAGACAAAACTACTGGCGAACTTAAAAAGATGTTAGGTAGTTTGCACAAAAGTGGTCCACACAAGCGTGGTAGTGCAGAAGACAAAAAACAAAAACAAATTAACTTTGCCTTAAGAGCCAAAGGTGGTTGGAAAAAAGGTGAAGGCGCTGCAATGAAAGAAGAAGGTGTGGCGGAAGGCAGTGGAGACAAACCCATTGAGCAAATGAGCCGTAGTGAATTGATAGATTATTTAGGTATGAGCAGAGAAGATGCTGCTGACATGACCAACAATGATTTGCGTGACATGGCCAATGACCAAGCAGGTGACTACGATGAAGATGACGGCCAACCAAGTTCCTACGAAGAGTATCAAGACTTGCATGGCGGTGACGATTCTGACTACGGTGACTTAGATGAAAAAGCACCTCCCGGCGCAAAAGCAGAGCGTATGGTCAAGCATATTAAAGCAGGCTATGCCAAAGACGGTAAACTAACAGACAAAGAACGCAGTATCGCTTATGCTACTGCATGGAAAGCACACAAAGCCGGTAAAGTAGAAGAAGCAGTTCAAGCACTACGTACTCTTGTTGATGCTGGTATGACACAACAACAGATCACAGAAGGCTGGGATGACATGCTCAAGGCTGTTGAGAAAAAGCACCGGCAGGATAAAGAAGAAAAAGGTACTGGCAAGTTTGATAAAAAGAAAATATCAACAGGTACAGTATACACACGCAAGTATGATGCTGATGGCATGAGCAACACAGATGATGAAGTCAAACCAGAAGGTGAAAAACGTAAGCGTGGACGTCCTAAGAAGAATGCTTTTGAAAGCAAGTCTACTGCGGAAAAAATGATTGCTGAAGCATACACTGCAGAAGGTGGTCCGCAACTTGTAGACATTCCTGCTTATCAGCGTAAAGCCTCAGGACAAAACTTTCCAATAGAAATTGCTGACTTAGAACCCAAAGGTGTAATCAGCAGCAAGCAAGGCTTAGCAGACTTAAAAGATAAATTAGGCATGCAAGAAGAAGACGAAGTCAGTGCCCGTGAGCCAGAGGACATGAAAGAAGACAGTCAACTGTCTTATGAACAGGATCTGCTAAAAAAGGGTGTTGGCGATCAAATGTACAACGAAATCGAAGCAGGCATGCAAGATTCGAACTTTAATTTAACAGCCAATGAACCTTTGTATCATGCACTGTATGATTATTATACAGACAATGGCGAAATGCCCTACGATGTAGCAAAAGCACGTACAGGTACTCCTGATGAGTGGATCATAAACAAAATGCAGGAACTGTTTGGCAACACAGACCAAGAACAACAAAGACCAGAGGACAGCAACATGGATAAAGAACTAGAAGAAATGATGAGACTTGCCGGCATGCAAGTAGAAACAAAAATGTCAGAAGATGACATGGAAGAAGGCAATAAATTTTCAGGCGAATTAGAAAAAGCCAAATCTGCTGGCAAAAAAGAATTTGAAGTCGACGGAAAAACTTACAAAGTTACCGAAGGCGAAGAATGCCCAAAGTGCCATTGCGATCCTTGCGAGTGTGATGACGAAGACAAAGACAAAGTTGACGAGTGCGGTCCGGGATATGAAATGGATCAGGGCCAAGAAGGTCGCATGAACGTCAGCACTAACATGAGCAGCGACGGCAACAAGAGTGTTACTATTACTGCTGATGGTGAAGCCGCAGAAGAACTAATGCAGATGTTAGCACTTGCTGGTATGAAAGCCAAGCAGCCAATGCCACAAGAAGAAAACGTACATCAGCAAATGGCTGCAGTTGAGGAAGAAAAAGATCCTCGCTATCAGGCAAATACAACTCCTGAAGAGGAAGTTATGCCTGTACAAACACAGACCAAAGGTGGCAACGGTGAAGTAGCAGGACAAGAGAAAAAGATGCACAAAGACGGCGCTGCAAGATTTAGTGACAACCCACTTGCAATGAAAGAAGAAGTTGAAGATCTCGGCAACATGGGCATGGATCTAATGAAAGAATACGAAGCACTAAAGGTACAAAAATGAGAGCAACTCAATTCTTAGAATCTATTAGTATTGACGACAGTTTTGATATTGAGTTTGACGACTTTGTAATCGAAAGTCGTGTAATAGATTTTATGGATGATGGTGTTGTCGTTGAAGCAGACGAAAAAGCACTGGTATTGTTGGGTGTAAGCGGTGCCTTGTTAGAAGCAGAATACCAAGGACGCAAAGTACAACTTAACAAACCTATGCAGGGTGATGTTAAGAAGTTTAAAGTGTATGTAAAGAACCCCAAAGGTAACGTAGTTAAAGTTAACTTTGGTGATCCTAACATGCGTATTAAAAAATCTAATCCCAAACGTCGCAAGAGTTTTAGAGCAAGACATCACTGCGACACTAATCCAGGACCAAAGCATAAAGCACGCTACTGGTCATGCCGTAAGTGGTAATATGAAAATTAAAGACGTAATTACTGAAGCAATCGATCAAGCTGATATTACAGCACGTCAGCAAGAAGCCACACGGGGTTTACACAGATTCCAAGACATAAATGCAAGGGATAGAGTGTATGAACTATATCGTGTTATGTTGGCAGCAGCCTGCAGCAACGGTGTAGATGAAATACCTGATCATGTAGATCCAGAAAGTTGGGCAGGAAGATTCAATATTGCTGCACCACTAACGCAACAAGAACAAGACATGTTAATGGCTGCTTACAAAGCAATGGGCAGTCAGTACACCGACATTAACAAGGGCGACTTGCGTAGTTTGGAATTGGGTTCTGTAAACAAGAAGAGTCCCGTAGCAAAACCAAAGAAAAACAAATACGGCGTATAATGGACGAAGTACAAGAAATTAAAATGCTGGCAGGCATCGCTAATCGTCCTCAATGGCAAGAATATACGCCTGTCCATGAAAAGAACATGAGTTACACTGGCACCGAAAAATCTCGACTAATGAAAAAACATAAAATTAAACCAGGAACTGATGCCTGGTTTAAACTTTGGTTCTCTAAGCCATATATGACAGGCGAACGTCCTATTTAACGGGCACAGTCAATCCCAAATATTGATACCAACTATCGTGCGGCACATGCACTGCTCGCATTTTCCATTTGTTAATTAAATGAAAGTGATCAGGCCTAAACGGTTTCCGCAATGGTTTCCAATTCTTAGTGCCTTTTTTATGATTGCAGGGCTTGCAAGCAGTTACACAGTTTTCCCAGACAGTTTTCCCACCTTCTGCTCTGGGTACCACATGGTCAATAGTTAGTTCTTTTGCTTCAAACGTATCTGAACAATATTGGCATTGATACAAATCACGCAAAAATACATTTGAGCGACTGAACTTTGCAGCCTTTTTAAACTTAAAATAATCTTTGGTAACGCAGACAGCAGGAACCTTCATAGTTATGTATTCACTGTGAATATCCCAGTCTTCGTATTCTTCTAAAATTGTTACTCTATCCAAAAAATAAAGTTTGATAGCGTGTTGCCAACTAACGACACTTAGGGGTAGTACACTAATTGGATTGTAATCGCTGTTTAATAGTAGCGTAGTTGACAATTAAAACCTCATGGGGTTAGTTCATAAATATCTATTATATAGTATTTACTAACAAAGAGCAAGCAGATATGGCAAAAAGTTTGGAAGTTGTTTTAATCAAAAAACCAAACAGTGTTGAGTCCTATACAGAACAGCAGATACGAGAAATTGCACGATGTGCTGATCCTGCAACAGGACCACAGTATTTTCTTGACAACTATTTTTACATACAACATCCAACCCGCGGTAGAATGTTGTATAAGCCTTTTGAATATCAAAAAAGATTGGTAGACACTTATCACGGTTTTAGATACAGTATTAGTTTGATGCCTAGGCAAACTGGAAAATCAACAACTGCTGCTGGCTACTTGCTTTGGTATGCCATGTTTGTGCCCGACAGTACTATTTTGGTAGCGGCACATAAGTACACAGGCTCACAGGAAATTATGCAACGTATTCGTTATGGATATGAGAGCGTGCCAGACTTTATACGTGCAGGTGTTACTAGTTATAACAAAGGCAGCATAGATTTTGACAACGGATCTCGTATTGTAAGTGCAACAACTACAGAAAATACAGGACGTGGTATGAGTATTTCCTTACTGTACTGCGACGAGTTTGCGTTTGTGAGACCCAGCATTGCCAAAGAGTTTTGGACATCCATTAGTCCCACACTGGCCACAGGTGGTAAATGTATCATTACCAGCACGCCAAACAGTGACGAAGACCAATTTGCACTTATTTGGAGACAGGCAAACAAATGCCTGGACGAATACGGCAATGAAACAGAATTAGGCATTAATGGATTCAAAGCATTCAGGAGTCGTTGGCAAGAACATCCTGACAGAGATGAAAAGTGGGAGATAGAACAACGAGCACAGTTAGGCGAAGAGAGATTCAGACGTGAAATGGAATGCGAGTTTATTATCTTTGATGAAACACTGATTAATCCTATCGTACTAACTGAAATGGCTGGTATAGAACCTTTGGAAAAACAAGGACAGGTTCGTTGGTATAAGCAACCAGAACGAGGTAAAACTTATGTAGTGAGTTTAGACCCGAGTTTAGGCACGGGCGGGGACTATGCTGCCATGCAGGTGCTTGAATTGCCTACGATGAAACAGGTAGCAGAATGGCAACACAATAAAACTCCTATACAGCAACAGGTAAAAATATTGGCAGAAATTACCAAAACACTAGTGGAAACTGCTGGCACAGACAATGACGTTTACTATAGTGTTGAAAACAACACCATCGGCGAAGCAACTCTGGTGGCTATTGCTGAATATGGTGAAGAAAATATCAGAGGTATATTCCTTAGTGAACCTGTAAAAGCAGGCGCAGCCCGTAGATACAGAAAAGGCTTTAATACCACAAACAGAAATAAATTGGCTGCTTGCGCTAAACTAAAAAATCTTGTGGAAAGCAAAAAAATCTTTTTGGCTAGTAAATCATTAGTAAGCGAACTTAAAGTGTTTGTGGCATCGGGCAGCGGATTTGCAGCCAAAATAGGCGAACATGACGACTTAGTTATGGCACTACTGTTAGCAGTAAGAATGGCTACGTTTTTACGTGAGTTTGACCCCAATTTAGACGATAAACTAAAAGATGCCAGTGAAGAACTTCTAATGCCTATGCCCTTTGTAATGAGTTAACATAAATACTAAACCATGCTTGAAATAGAAAAAGTCTCAGAAAATTTATTTGATAAGATTCGTAGCCGTTTTACCAATATTAATATTGGAGACGAAAACGCCAAGGCTACAGTCGACCCTACTAAGGCACGATTTTTTAACTTTGACTTTACATACAACGGTGAAAATTATGGCAACATAACATTCAGTTTAGTAGATGAACAGGCAATTAAGGTATATTTTGATCAAGAGATAGACAAAGGCATGGACGCTGAGACACGTCAAGCATGGTACAGTTTTCTTAAGGACATCAGACTGTTTGCAAAAAGACACATGATGACTTTTGACATCAGAGATATAGCAAAATCAGGCTTAAACATAGCAGACCTAAAACACGCAAACAAAGACGCTGAAGTCTATGACGCAGGCGATATTCAAGTAACCGAAGGCAAACTTTATGGCACAACTCGCAGTTCCTATCAAAAGATGGAAAGTGTGAGAATCATAGCAAGGCATTCCAAGCCAGTGGACGAACAACAGCTCGGTGCAAGAGCACGAAATATTAGGGCACTCTACATTGAGAATTCTGAAGGCGAACGTTTTAAATTACCCGAAGGCACCACACTAAATGGCGCAAGAGCATATGCCAGACACGTTATGAACGGCGGACAAGTGCATGACGAGTTCGGACAGCATATTGGTCAGATGATCAAAGAGCTAACTGATCTTAAGTTGTTCGCACGTAATTGTCGTGGCAGAACTTTTGAGGATGCCGAAACTATGGCTATGGTTGAAGCAGCAGTTGATCATTATGGCACCTTGCACCGAGACTTATTTTCTCTCAGGGGACAAAAAGGTTACACAAACTATAAAGAATCATGGACAGCAACAGAAAGTTTAGACAACGTTGACCTAGAAGCACTGAAAGAAAAGTTCACACGCAAAGTGTTTGACGAGCGTTTAATGGATGCACTGCCTGTTGTACAGCGTGCCTATGAAGAACGTAAGAACAGAGTAGGCGAAGAATTTGAGCAGTGGGCCAACAGTGTTATTGAAGAAGATGACGATGACAGTGTGTTTGCCAATTCACCCAACCCAGAACAAAGTGACTTTGATTTCAGCGGTGGTGATGCTGTGTTAGACAAACTGTTTACAGAAAATGGATTCCAATTCAAATTTCTAGACGGCAAGTACTACTTCGAAAGCAATCAAGAAGTAGAACGTGCCAGAGACATTATTGCTGCTTACAATCCCAAAATGAAATTCCCGCCCATGGCTGTTTACAATTATGGCTACGGCACATATGGCAGTACCACAAACGATTACGAAACTGGTACCTACAGTTCTTTGGGAATGGAAGAAAGCGTACAAGAATCAGAAGATTTGAGTTTCCTCAAACGTTTGGCAGGTTTAGCCAAATAATTTGACGTTGCTCAAAAAGCACAGTAAACTACCGCTGTGCTTAAGAAAAAATTTACTTTTCCAGTTGACAGACTAAATACATTTGTTATACACTTGCAAGGTGCAGTTGTATATCTAGGCACAACAAAGACCATCTTAAACATAAAGGAAAATTATCATGGCAACATCTTTAGCAGAAATTAGAGCAAAGCTCGCAAGTCAAGAAAACCGCGGTAGCGGTAACACAATGGGCGGTGACAATGGCATTTATGCACATTGGAACATTCAAGAAGGTACTACAGCCCGAGTACGTTTCCTCCCCGACGCAAACACCAAAAACACTTTCTTTTGGGTTGAACGACTAATGATCCGTTTGCCTTTTGCAGGCGTTAAAGGTCAGGTAGACAGCAAACCCACAGTGGTACAGGTACCCTGTGTAGAAATGTATGGCGACGCCTGTCCGGTTTTGGCAGAAGTACGTACTTGGTTTAAAGACCCCAGTTTGGAAGACATGGGACGTAAGTATTGGAAAAAGAAAAGTTATCTTTTCCAGGGCTTTGTACGTGACAATCCAATCAACGAAGATAAGACTCCGGAAAATCCAATCCGTCGTTTTGTTATCAGTCCGCAGATTTTTAACTTGGTTAAAAACGCACTGATGGATCCGGAACTGGAAAACTTGCCCACTGACTACGAAGGCGGATTAGACTTTAACATCAAGAAAACTAGCAAAGGTGGTTATGCTGATTACAGCACCAGTACATGGGCTCGTAAAGAGTCTGCACTAACGCAAGATGAATTGCAAGCAATTGAACAGTATGGACTATACAACTTGGGAGACTTCTTACCCAAGAAACCCAGCGACGCAGAGTTGAAGATCATCAAAGAAATGTTTGAAGCCAGTGTTAATGGCGAAGCATATGATGCAGAACGCTGGGGTGCATACTACAAGCCTGCAGGGTTCCAAACTTCCACAGCAGACAGTGCACCACGTACCGAAAGTGCTCCTGCACCTGCACCTCGTCCTGCGCCTGTAGTAGAAGATGTAGAAGAAGAAGCAAGTGAGCCAGTCGCATCGGCTCCAGTAGAAGCCAAACCCTCCAGCCAACGTGCTGAAGACATTTTGGCAATGATTCGTAACCGTCAAAAGTGATCTAGTAGTCGCTTGTGTCAATTCAGTAGGGGAGACGGTCCCCTACTTTTTATATCTATGAATCATTCCCCGTTTATTATTACTCGATTCACACACGGATCTGCTGGTAAATTTTTAAGTACTTTATTGCAAACAAGTGATTCTGTTGATCACTGGTCTGAAACAATTCAAAAAAATAAAACTAATAGAGTGCTGACTCATGGCATTACACTTGAATATGTTCGAAGAAGTTTTCCAGAAAATCATTCTTTACATTTGCGAAATGAACCGATGGTTCCTTACAATACAGAATTGTACAGTGCAGGCTTTGAAAGAGGAAATAATGTATCATATGAGGACTATATAAATTATGCAGTTGTAAATAATGATACTCGTTGTTTAGGATCGATAAAGAATAATTTATTTTTAAATATTATTTTTCATAAACCTATTATCCCTAATTTTTGTCATGGTGCAAAGGTTATTACTATTTTAACAACATCTGAGTATGAACAAACGTGGGTTAAACGTGCGTTGCAACAAAAACATTTTTTAGAAACTGAGGATTCTATCCTATACATTCCGAATTCGCCTATGCACTGTAATTTTTCATCTTTGCCTGTTGTGTTACAATATCAAAATAAATTTAAGTTTAGTAAATCTGAAAAACAATTGTTAATCGATACAATAAATTCTAGTTATAAAAACCGAGATTGGTACACAAATTCTAACAGGTTCTCCGAATTTGACAAGTCATTGAATTTAGATAATCAATTTATAGATTTGTCTGATATATTAAACATAGAAAAATTAATACCAAAGTTAAGTTTTATTTTTAATTATTTTAAACTAGGTAAAATTGATGAAAAATTAATTAGAGACATGCATAAAATTTATTCTAAACATCATGAAACTTTTCGCTAAAGATTATTCAAACATTTTGAATAATAAAATTGATTTTAGTAGCCATACTGTACAGTTAGTAGATCATTTGGGGGGATTTGACAAAAATAATGAAAATTTAATATTGAATTATTTAAATGATTGTAATATCAAGAATAAATTTAAAATTATGTACATAACCGATGACTTTAATGAAAGGTATCGGAATTTAGATATAAATTTTTCTGTAGATTTACAAAATAGATTGAATCTTCGACATTTTAAAAAATACAAAAATCACCCGGCAGTAAAAATTGAAAATTTTTTATGTAGTTTTAACGGTTCAGACCATGTAAGCAGACGACTACTAACGGCTATTCTTTATAAATTTGGATATTTTAAAAAAAACTATTGTAGTAAAAATTTTGTTTACTCATTAGATCAACTAGAAGGCTATATATTTGGTTATTGCAAAGACCGCGAACAATTTTATAGAAAGTTTTTTTTATCCGAAAGTTTTGATACTTTCAATGAAACAATCTATTCTTTCGGTCACATACGGTACGATCATAGAAATAACATCTATAATTTAGAAAATAAACTAACTAAAAGTTTTATTCATATAGTAAGCGAAACATTGGCTACAAGTTATTATCCGTTTGTAACTGAAAAATTTTTGTATAGCATCGTTACTAGAGGATTGTTTTTATCATATGCACAACCAGATTGGCACCGACACATAGAAAAATATTATGGGTTTAAATTATACACAAAATTATTTGATTATAGATTCGACAGTATAAAAAACCCAGTAGAAAGATTGGTCGAATTAGTGACTATGATTTCGAAATTTTCAAAACTAAACAATGATGAACTGTATGATATGTATTTGATGGAGTTAGATACTATAGAATTCAACTATGATCATTATTTTAGTGGTCGTTACTTGGAACAATTAAAACAGCATACCAACACATTTATTTGATCAAAGTACAATATTTGACAAAAAAACTTTTTTAAATGAAATCAAAAAATTATATTCTTTATTAGATTTGGATGATTTTAATGAAGAGGCTACTAGCATTTTTTATACAAAGTATGCTATACTACACAACATATAAGGAACTATCATGGCAAAACCATTTGACGTAAGCAAATTTAGAAAAACAATCACAAAAAGTATTGACGGTATCAGTATTGGATTTAGGGATCCAGATACTTGGGTTAGTACAGGTAACTATGCTCTCAACTATTTGATTAGCGGACAGTTTGACCGAGGAGTGCCAATTGGCAAAGTTACAGTATTTGCAGGTGAGTCAGGTGCAGGCAAAAGTTTTATCTGTAGTGGTAACTTGATTCGCAACGCACAGGAGCAGGGTATCTATGTTATCTTAGTTGACACTGAAAACGCCTTGGATGAGAAATGGCTGCATGCACTTAATGTAGATACGTCAGAAGCAAAATTATTAAAACTAAACTTAGCAATGATTGATGATGTTGCTAAACTAGTAACTGATTTCGTTAAAGAATATAAGACCTTGCCAGAAGATGATCGTCCCAAGGTATTGTTTGTATTAGATTCATTGGGCATGATGTTGACACCAACTGATGTTAATCAGTTCGAATCAGGTGATCTAAAAGGCGACATGGGCCGTAAGCCTAAGGCACTAACAGCATTAGTGCGTAACTGCGTGAACATGTTTGGTGACTTGAACATTGGTTTAGTAGCAACTAACCACACCTATGCCAGTCAAGATATGTTCGACCCAGACGACAAGATCTCAGGCGGACAAGGCTTTATCTACGCAAGTAGTATTGTAGTTGCCATGCGTAAACTCAAACTCAAAGAGGACGAAGACGGCAATAAAGTGTCAGAAGTTAAAGGTATTCGTGCTGCCTGTAAAATTATGAAAACACGTTATGCCAAGCCTTTTGAAAGCGTACAGGTAAAAATTCCTTACGAAACAGGCATGAATCCCTACAGTGGGCTAGTTGATCTGTTTGAAAGCAAGAGTTTGTTGGAAAAAGAAGGCAATCGGCTTAAATATGTCTTAGCAAATGGTACTGAAATCAAACAATTCCGTAAGGCTTGGGAAAAGAACGAAGACGGGTGTTTAGATCAAGTTATGGAAGATGTAGTTAAAAATCCGCATAAAGATCGAGGACAGGCCATTTCTCTTGAAGAGGAAACTACTAATGACGATTGATGTTGAAGTTTTGACAGAAACTTATTCAACCCTTAAACAATATATTCCACAAAAAGACAGGCAAGAAGCCAGCGATACTCTTATGAGTATCCTGGTAGACTATCTTGGCGACACTGAAATTAAAGAGTTCAGTGGCATTGACGCATATACAAAACGTAGTTACGATGAGTATGCAGGTCAGTTTGATGACGATGAGGAATACGAAGACTACGAAGACTAACCATGTGGTATAATCGAGTGGTTCAAGACTTGGGTAACATACCTGAGTTTATTAATTTTTACGAAAACGAATTACAAGAAGCCAAGTACGACTGCGGTGTCAAAGGACATTTGGAACGTAACATTGCAAACTTACCTGGTATTACTGAACACAGGTTCAATCAACTGCAAGAAATAGAAGCAGTGTTAAACTTTCTTAACATACAGTTACGCAAAATTCGCAAAAAGCATTTTCAAAAGTATCTTGAAAACTATGCAAGAGCATTAAGCAGTCGCGATGCTGAAAAGTATGTTGACGGTGAAGATGAAGTTATTGACTTTGAAACTATTATCAACGAAGTAGCACTTGTTAGAAACAAATGGCTTGGCCTAATGAAAGGCCTTGAAAGCAAAAACTTTATGTTAGGACACGTTAGTAGGCTAAGAACAGCCGGTATGGAGGACATTACACTATGATAAGTACTGATACCATGCAAGAAAAGGTAGTTTTAGTTACCGGAGGCTTTGATCCTTTACATTCCGGACACATAGAATACTTTAAGGCCGCCCGTGCTTTAGGTACTAAATTGATTGTGGGTGTAAACAGTGATCAATGGTTGGTGCGTAAAAAAGGACGACCATTTATGCTACAGGAAGAACGCATTTTAATTATCAGTGCGTTGGCATGTGTAGATGAAGTCTTGGTCTATGACGATGAAGATGACAGCAGCATAGATGCTATCCGACGCACATTAAAAAAATACCCTGCACATGAGATTGTTTTTGCCAATGGTGGCGACCGTACCAAAAGCAATATACCCGAAATGGCTATTGTAGATCCAAGAGTGGAATTTGTGTTTGGCGTTGGTGGCACAGATAAAATGAATTCCAGTAGTTGGATCTTAATGGACTGGAAAAGTCCCAAAGTAGAACGCAATTGGGGTTACTATAGAACTATCTATGAGCCTAACAAGCACGTTAAAGTAAAAGAACTTACTGTAATGCCTGGAGAACGTTTAAGTATGCAACGACATCAGGATCGTGCAGAACATTGGTTTGTGGCAGAAGGCACTGCTACAGTATATACTGTAAACCGCAGTTCAGACTATGAGTTGTTGGGTGAGTTTCACGAACATCAAGCACTACACATCAGTCGTACTCAATGGCATCAATTGTGTAATGAAGGCGAAGTTCCGTTAAGGGTTGTCGAAATACAGTACGGTGAACGCTGTGAGGAAGAAGACATAGAGCGCAAACAAAAGGGGCAGTAATTGCCCCTTTTTGTTATTAGACGTACCAGTTTGACCTAGACTGATCAACTCTGGCTTGAGCTAGTTTTTCGCACCAGTTGAAGAACCAAGATTTAAATGCGGCCATGTTGTGTGCCTCCATAGTTACGCATGTCAAATTCACGCATTAGTCGTTCAATATCTGCCACAGTCTGTGGTGCACGGCTAGAAATATAGTGGTCCATTTGACTTTGGTAAGTCGCAGTTTTTACGCCAAGCTTTTGTAAAGCCTGCTTAATTTTTTTCATCATTTTGTGATTGTCCTTATATTAAAAATCTAAAATTTTGTATGCTTCACGTGCATCAACTCCGCACTCAGGACAGTTGGCATACTTTGGTAAGTCATCAAACTTGCCCATTGTTTCTTCGTCGTGAACGTGTCCGCATATCTCGCAAACATATTGGTTCATTTTTGGTGTTCCTATATATTAGTAGAAACTATATCAGTGTTTCTACTGAGTATTTAGCTCAGTGTTTCTACTAATATAAGATATGATTATTCATTCTCCCTGTTCATTAATAAATATATTATTACTATACCAAGAAATATGAGATACCAAGAATTCCTTACAGAAGCAGTTCAAAAAGACCAAGTAGTTGCTGCATTAAAAAGTGCGGGTTTTGAAGACGTTAGAATTAAAGGCAATCTAATTGCAGTTCTAGTTCAAATCCCAGCAAAGCAGAAAAAAGATGCGTTCAGAGTAGCACTATTACAAGACATTGAACGTGTCATGCAACAGGCATTTCCAGAAGATGGCGCTAAAATTGTGCAAGCTCAACGTTTAAAAAGCAGCATCGGCGGGGTTGTGTTTGATGCCAGTCCTATTGGTATTTTAGTTAAGGATATTGGTGCTCAGGGTGATCAAAGTGCCGGTGTTGCTAACGAAATTGAGTTGGCCAGTATGATTGAAAGTGTAATTCAAAAGTACGGTAATGCTAATGTTACATTTGTTGATCCAAGAGGTAAGGAACTTACACTTCAAAACTGCTCAGAAGTACAAATAGCAGGACGCGATACCAAAGGCAGAAAAAAAGCAGACGTGGTACTACGTAGCGAATCTGGTGATTTGCCCATCAGTATTAAGAAATTAAATGCAGATGCTTGGGAAAGTGCCGATAAACTGTTTGGTGGTAAGGCCAGTGCAGTATTGCAAAATCTTCAGGATCAGGGTGTTATCAAACTTAAGCAAAGCAAAGATGATGAAGGCAACACAATCTACAGTTTAGATAAAGAAATTGTAGTAGAGCCTACTGAAGAAGAAAGCATGCAGGCAATATTTGGCAGTGATATCAATCCTGAAGGTGGTGTGGTAATTCAGACTTTCAAACCTGAGCACTTTAGACAAGATGGCAATAATGTATTTGTACAGTGCCATGCAATTATCAAAGAAAAAGCAGATATTCCAGAAAGCCACATGATGGTATGGTTAATTAGAAACGACAGAACTAGGAAAAATCCGCTACCAGGCCTGCGTACACTGGGTGTAACACTGAAACGTGGTATTGGCGCTCGGGGTGACAAACCTGTTATTTTGGTTGACCGATCTGGTAATGTATTAAGGAGATAAAAAATGTGGAAATCTACAGCAACCGTTACTAGTAGCACAGGATGGACATTAGAGCAAATTGCCGTCGCTGTTCAACTATTTGAAAAAGAATTAAACAATGGAAATATTGCAGAACCACCCCTGCCAGATGAACAAATAGGGTCTTTCGATGAAAGTGGATCTCAGTTTATAAGGTATTACCAAACCGAGGCAGATGCAAATTATTGGATAAATTTATTTGAAACAACAGTGACTGACCATCCAACATACACTTGGGTCCTTGAAGAAGTGTCTGAGTAATGTTATCTGCAGTTAACTGTTGACATAAAATCCCCGTTACTATATAATAAGTCTATTGCGCTTGTAGCTCAGTTGGTTAGAGCAGTGGACTCATAATCCATTGGTCGCGGGTTCGAGTCCCTCCGAGCGCACCAGGTTAACATGCCCGGATGGCGAAATCGGTAGACGCCTCAGACTTAAAATCTGATATCCGCATGGGTGTGCCGGTTCGAGTCCGGCTCCGGGCACCACGAGATTATTATGAGTTTAGGTTCATTATACCTTTTGATTCAGTTCTTTAATAAACAAGAAATTTGTTTTTGGGACATTCACCAAGATTAATTTTGGATAAGTACAGTACTTCAAGGAGAACTGTATGGCAGCAAAATCGAAATTAGGTGAAAAACCCCAAGTCAAATTAAAAATTGAAAAGCGTACCAGTCAAGGTGGCAAAGTCAAACGCTCGAGCATGAACAAAGGTCGAAAGCGTGGTTTTAAAGCATACCGTGGTCAGGGACGCTAAGTAAACACGTTCCCTGGTAGCTCAGTAGGTAGTAGCAACGGACTGTTAATCCGTGTGTCGTTGGTTCGAGCCCAACCCGGGGAGCCATTATTTCTTGACAACTGTAGTTTTTGCATATATAATACAGACATAGAGAGATAGGCCGTCTTAGCTCAGCAGGTAGAGCAACGGATTTGTAACCCGTAGGTCGCCAGTTCGATTCCGGCAGACGGCACCATATTAAAGCATATCTAGTCGTATGTTGAGCCTATTAGGCCTACAACGGTGTACGATGAAATTGCTGTGTTGTAGTGGCATGGTATGCTTTAATATGGTAAATGCCCCTTTGGCGTAATTGGTAGCCGCGCTGGATTTAGGTTCCAGTACCGAGAGGTGTGAGGGTTCGAGTCCCTTGGGGGGCACCATATAGTGTGCAGGATTCGTATAGTGGTAATACCTCAGCCTTCCAAGCTGATGCGAGGAGTTCGATTCTCCTATCCTGCTCCAAGTCGGGGTGTAGCACAGCCTGGTAGTGCGCTTGGTTTGGGACCAAGATGTCGGAGGTTCGAATCCTTTCACCCCGACCATTAAGTTGGATCGTTAGCTCAGATGGTAGAGCGTCGGCTTTACACGCCGAATGTCGGCAGTTCGATCCTGTCACGATCCACCATGCTAAATAATCTACCCTGGGGGATTAGTGAAGTGGGATCACGCCAGATTTGCATTCTGGAATCAGGAGTTCGACTCTCCTATCCTCCACCAATTAATACTTTAGTATTATATTGACAGTAATTCAGATTTCACATACAATACACTTAAGTTGACGCACATTAGAGATAAGACGGTACTGGTTCGAAACGGGACTCCTCGTCTAGTGTGTTTCTTGCACGGTTCGTCTATCGGTTAGGACACTGGCCTTTCACGCCGGTAAGAGGGGTTCGATTCCCCTACCGTGTACCAAACATAGTACGGTGGCAGAGTGGCCCAATGCACGGGACTGCAAATCCCGAAAACCGTCGGTTCAAATCCGACCCGTACTTCCAGAACGTTCCGTGTAGCAACGGATACTCCGACCCGGAGGATGAGAAGTGGTGTAGCAACCACGGGTGGTTCCAGTCCAACCGAACTGGCGCTGGCAATGCGATAACGGTCCCCGTCGGGGAGCGGGTGGAAGGCGTGCGTGATGGTATGCTGTTTAACCGAAAGGTGACAGGGTGCTTGATGCGCTATAATTACCGCCGGGGGATGCAGAGCATTTGTTAACTTAACAAAGGAGAAGATGTATGCAGTTTATTACATTAAATCAAAGGCACCATCTAGGCCGTCGAGGTTTTAAATACGCATTTGTGTTTAAGACCTACTCTCAAGAACGGCCTAGCGAATATGCAATTAGTGAAATGGTAAGGAAAGCAGAAGGCATGGGGTATGATAACACATTCTATGGCAAGAGTCCTGGCAATTGCGAGCGCAGGCCTTACTACGTCGGATTTAACAACGAAACAACTGCAACATTGGTACAATTGCAGTTATGATAAAAGGAGAAAGCAATGAAGCCAAAACAAATCGCTAGGCAACGTAACCGCTTCGTTGCTTTGGCATTAATGAGAAAAGCGGGCGCACATCGCAAGTCTAACAAGGCCTTGCGTAGACAACACAAAGCGTCCTTAGATCAGTCGGTAGAGCAGTAGACCATATAAAAACACATCGTCCTAGAAGCAGTGAGATGAAGACACAATAGGCTCACAAGGGGTGTCACGGTGTGTTTCTATATGGTTTGACAAAAGGTGGTATGTAGTCGTTGTCAATGCGGCGAGGACCGGGATTCCTTTCTCAGCAACACTGAGACCATATTGAAGCACATTGCCCGCCGTGGTAGGGGAATCGCAAACAGATTGATCACTGTTGCCGATGAGTGGTTCGAATCCAACAGTGTGCTTCAATATGGTAATGGAGATGTAGGAAAATTGGTAACCCCAGCGGACTGTAAATCCGCCGCCCGAAAGGCACTGTGTGTTCGACTCACACCGTCTCCACCATATTGAAGCACATTCTAGGCACGATCTTTACTGCAGGTGCCGACGAAAAAGAGACGAGTGTGCTTCAATATGGTCTGTTAGTTAAACGGTTATAATAATGGCCTGTCACGCCGTAGTCAGGGGTTCGACTCCCCTACAGACCGCCAAATAAATTTACATACTGATTATAAATCAGTATAATTACTTTAAAGGAAGGTTGGCAGAGTGGTAATGCACCGGATTGCTAATCCGCCGCTCAGAAATGGGCGCACAGGTTCGAGTCCTGTACCTTCCGCCATATTGCGGGATTAGCTCAGTTGGTAGAGCGAATGCTTGCCAAGCATTAGGTCGTCGGTTCGAACCCGATATCCCGCTCCACTTTAGTTTATAACTTTGATTAATATATATTCTGCTGGTCATGTTTATGGTTTAGAGTTTTTGCCTGAATCTTATGAAATCTTTAATAATTTAGAAAAAATAAAACTAGCACCAGGCGCACGTCTTGCATTTATAAGCAACGCAGATATCTGGTATTCTTTACCAAGAGAATTTTTTGATGTAGTTGTTTTTTGGACAACTGAATCGTTATCTTGGGAAAGAACTCAAAACAAACCCATTGTCCCTTTGTCAGATAAAGATATTATTTTCAGCAGTAGCAAAGGGCCAAACAATGATATGGATCTGCTTTATTGGTATGATTATGTATCTGGGATTTATAAATCAAAGTTTAAAAAATTTTTGCCAAGCCTTGAAATATCAAATCATAAGTTGTTTTGTAGTTTAGGTAAAGCCAGATTGCCAAGGACTTATGCTTATTGTAAATTCCACGAATTAAATCTAATAAAATCTAATCATATAAGTTTTGTTTCACGTAAAATTTATAAAAATATAGAATCCCCTGACAATATGGATTTTGAAGGTCAATCTAAAATGGCAGATTTTGTTGCAAATTCTTCTATTGACCTACAAGAACCTATAAAAATTAATTTCAAAGATGATTGGAATATCAGTAAGAGGCAAAATGATTGGTATACAAAACTTAGAAATACAAACGTAAATGTTTCTGCAATTTTCCCAACTAAAGTGATAAATCAGTCTAGTTTGCTTTTTGTATTTGAAACGGAAATGCATAATTTAGAACACTTTTCAACAGAAAAAACAGTAAAGGCACTTATTAGTGGAAGACCATCTATTATAATTGCATCTCAAGGTTATCTTGATTATGTTAAAAAACTAGGGTTTAAAACATGGGACGGGATTATCGATGAAAAATATCAATATTATTCATGCCATAAAACAAGAATAGACAAAGCAATAAACGAAGCACAACGTTTTTTTTCAACCGATGTACTCGGTAGCAAATGCCTACAAAAACAAATTAAAGACATTGCAGTTTACAATAGGAATCATTTATTTCAAACCGACTGGAAATATAACCAAAAAATTGCTTGGAACAAAATTTTAAAAAAACTGAAAAATAAATAATCAATATTATAAAGGAGAACCACCAAATGGGGGCGCCGCGGTTGCAATTATCATGATAGTTCTTTATAATATTGTAAAGAAATAAGGAGACACACTATGAAGCAAGCAGTATATCGCAATGCTGTAAATCAGCGCGACGAATGGATTTGTGACGATCCTAAAAAGACCAAGTACATAGACGGTGTCCAATATCTTACGGTTCGCCGACCTGACAGTGAACGTCTAGTCCTTATTAGAAAGGACAGTTTAATTCGGGTACAAACCAAGTAACATTAAATATCTTGTATGAGAATTATCGAAGAAGTAAAGTTGGATTTCAAAGACGTACTCTTTGTTCCAAAACGCAGTACTTTGACTAGTAGACGTGAAGTTGACTTAGTTAGGAATTTCGAGTTTAAACACAGCAAATACAAATACAGTGGCATACCCATCATGGCATCAAACATGGATGGAGTTGGCTCATTTGAAATGGCTCGAGCCCTAACTGAACACCAACTGTTTACCTGTGTAGTTAAAAGTAAAGGCTATGCTGACTGGGCTCAGAACTGGCCAGCATTAACCCAAGACACCGTGGCAGTAAGCACAGGTATCACAGAAGCGGACAGTAAGAGGTTAGACATAATCTTACAGCATTGTCCCGACATACAGTTTATCTGTATTGATGTTGCCAACGGTTATCACGAACACTTTGGCGACTTTGTAGAACAAGTCAGGCAACGCTATCCAAACAAAACTATTATTGCTGGTAACGTGGTTACCGCAGACATGACGCAAGAACTTATCATGAGAGGAGCAGACATTGTCAAAGTCGGAATCGGACCGGGATCGGTATGTACAACTAGGTTTCAAACTGGGGTTGGTTACCCGCAACTTAGTGCGATTATTGAGTGCAGTGATGCGGCTCATGGGCTCAATGCCCATATTATTGCTGATGGCGGTTGCACTAGCCCAGGCGATGTGGCTAAAGCATTTGGCGCCGGCGCAGACTTTGTCATGCTTGGGGGCATGTTAGCCGGACACACAGAAGGCGGCGGCGACATTGTTGACGGTAAGATCAAGTTTTATGGCATGAGTTCAGACACTGCTATGGACAAGCATAATGGCGGTGTTGCCAGTTACCGCAGCAGTGAAGGCAAAACTGTTACTATGCCGCACAAAGGTATTGTTGAACACACTGTATTAAACATACTAGGTGGACTACGTAGTACCTGCACTTACGTTGGCGCCGTTAACTTAAAAAATCTCAGTAAGTGTACCACCTTTGCAAGAGTTACACAACAAACAAACGACGTTTATGGAAAACCACAATGAGTTTCAAAGAAGAAATTTTAAAATACAGTAGACAAGATCGGATTGCACCCTTAAGTGATTGGTTCGACAATGCGCTCAGTGAACTAATTGATTTTGATGTTTATCCTTATTCAGATAAACTAGATGAGATAGGTAAGATTCTAGTTAAAAATCTCGTAGCGTATAGAGAAAAATATAACGTCAATGATGTTGTAATTGGTATGAGTGGCGGAGTGGACAGTGCTCTTACTGCGGCCTTGTTTAAACGGGCAGGTTATACTGTATGGGGATTTACACTACCAATTCATCAAAAGCCTGAAGAAACAGAGCGTGGCATGGCAGCATGTCGGGCCTTTGACATTATTCATAAGCAGATTGACTTGACTGAGTCTTACGAATTTATGTTAAAGCAGACTCGACTGTTTGATCCAGAGATCGACAATGAAGAGGCAAAATTACGTCGAGGTAATTTGCGTGTACGTCTACGTATGATGACCTTGTACAACATGGCCAGTGCCGTGCGAGGGTTTGTGGCCAGTACAGACAACTATAGTGAACTGGCTGCAGGTTTTTGGACATTACACGGTGATGTAGGCGACGTTAGTCCTATTCAAAGTCTTAATAAGAGTTGGGAGGTACCTAAACTAGCAGAGATCGCGGGCGTACCTCAAGAAACTGTGTTTGCTACACCTACAGACGGATTAGGTATCAGCAACGGTGATGAAGATCAATTTGGATTTAGTTACTTAGAGTTTGATATTGTTTTACATCGTATTGGACAGACTACTATTACCTCTTCCAACCGACAGGAGATTTTAGAATCACTAGCAGTGCCTGATGAGGACTTAGAAAAAGTAAATCGTATTTTAGATAGAATACAGTCAAGTGCATTTAAGCGAGCAAATCCATTTAACCTATTGCATCCCGCACAGCCCACAAGGTTTCAACAACTAGAAACCATTGACACGGCTGTGTGGAATCCTGTAAAATAAATATTCTATCAACAATATTTTATGATTTACGAAATACGAGATGAACAAGATCCCTACAGTTATCTATTAGCAGAAGATCCAGTAAGGGCACACATTCCATTAGCAGAACGTTTTGGAAAAAATCGCCATGTATTTGCCTTGACTGATGAAAATGTAGTAACTGCTATCGTATGTAGTAAGTTATGTCATGGTGTACCTGCCAGTGAACAGGAATTGTTAGCAGACAACGCAAACAATCCTAACACTATTGTGTTTTATACTATCTGGAGCTATAAATCCGGATCAGGACAACAATTAATAGCAGAAGGTCTTAAAATTGCCAAAGAAGCATTTACTAATGTAGAGCGTTTTGTCACACTAAGTCCTCCGACGGAACTTGCACGCCGCTTTCATTTACGTAATGGTGCCACAGTGTTTAGAGTAAATCAAGATACTGTTAACTACGAGTACAAATAATTATGGTACAAATAAAAAACTATTTGGTAGGGTGTGTTAGGCCAGTAGTAAACTATTGGGGTTATTGGCAGGGAACAGGTCCAAACCCAAATTGGGAAAAAGACTATAAAAGTTATGCTGACATGTATAAAATTAGTCGCCAAAGCGCCAAAAAGTTTCTACAAAGCACTTGGAAAGAAGTAGCATTAAAATCTCCGGTGCTTGATGCACGAATGAATCAAATTGCAACATACTATGCAATTAAAGAAATGTGGCATCAAGAACCATGCAACATATTGTTCATGGGTTCAGACACTATGTTTATTAAGCCAACTGAATTTTTTGGAAAATACCGAGAAATGCGTTTGTTTAATTATACTGATCCTAAATCACACCCAGAGCATACGCACTATCTAAATGATGATATTAGATACTATCCTGCTACTATGGACTCTAGTGTTTGGGAACTGGGCGAACAACTTATGGCCAAATGGTTTAGTCATAAAGAAAGCGATTGGAGTTGGGGGCAACTTCTTCACAATCATCAGATCTGGAGTCAAGGACTGACTCCTGAGCAAATGATAGATCCTACTATGGCTTTTCAGGTAGTAAGTTTAGATGAAAATCATTCAAATTCATTTAATGGGTGTACTTTAGCAGAAGCAAAAGTCTTACATTTTCACGGCAGTAGAAATGCAGGAGAGCGTAATGCAGTAATGTTGGACATTGCAAAACAAATGGACATTGACGTTGATTCAGAATAAAAGATTTTTAATTACAGGTGCAACGGGTTTTATTGGCAGTCATTTAGTAGAATATTTTTCTCAGCACAATAATCAAATTGTCTGCGGTGTAAGGAAAGACACAAAAAATTCGTCACGCCTGAAGCACATTGAAAATTTAGAATTTGTTGAGTATGGTCTTAAAGAACCTTGTAATCATCTAAGATCACAATTACTTAACATAGACTATATTTTGCACGTTGCCGCAAACCCTAGTTCAGAAGCCAGCCTACAAGATCCAATTGGCGCAATATTTGATAATGTGGTGGGTACGGGATATATTTTAGAACTAGCACGAGAATTAAATCTTAAACGATTTGTATATTACAGTACAGCAGAAGTATTTGGTCCAGTCAGATTAGGCAATGACAGCAAAGAAGATGATCCTTACAACTCTAACAATCCATACGGAGCAACTAAAGCCGGAGGTGAAGAACTTGCGGTTGCTTACAGTTCAAGTTTTGGCATACCGACATCAGTAGTCCATCTCAATAACTCGTTTGGTGAAAGATGTCAAAGCACTCGTTTCCCAGTAACCACAATTAAAAAGATATTAAACAACGAAAAACTTGTAATTCATACAGGTGCAGATGGACATATTGGTGGCCGGCGCTGGTATTATGTTAAAGATGTAGCCGAACATACTGATTTTATTTTACAAAATCAAAAAAGCCATTGTGAAAAATGGAATAGTGCTGGTGCTGAATTCATTGATAATTTATCGTTTGCTAAGATGATTGCACAAAGTTTGAAAAAAGAGTTACGTTATGATCTTGTGCCAGTAGACAGACCAGGACATGATGCTTATAATCTAGTCAATCCCGATAAACTTTATCGTGAAGGATATAAGAACACCAGTACCACACAGGAAAAAATAGACAACATGGTAAAATGGTATTTAAATAATACTCAATGGTTGGAAAACGTTCAATGAGTAAGAAGATTGTGTATGTTACAGGTTGCCTGGGATTTATTGGCTACCACGTAACTCGGGCCTGTTTAGAGCAAGGGTGGTATGTTAGAGGAGTTGACAAAGGCACTTATGCAGCCAATTGGAACTTATTACCAGAGTTACAAAAGTATAAAACTTTTACTTTTGAACATAAAGATATCAATGACATTGACAGGATCTATGACAGTGACTATTTTATTAACACTGCTGCCGAAACACACGTAGACAACAGCATTGAAAGTTCAGACGAATTTGTACACAGTAACATCGATGGTGTTCATCATTTGCTCAAATTGATCAATCAAAAGAAACTGCAAAAACCGATATTTTTGCATTTTAGCACTGACGAAGTCTACGGTGATATAGAGCAGGGCAGTCATACAGAACAAGACTTGTTACGTCCTAGCAATCCTTACAGTGCCACCAAGGCCGCTGCCGACATGCTGGTGATGGCCTGGGGCAGAACCCATAATTTGCCTTACATAATTGTACGCCCCACCAATAACTATGGCATAGGCCAGTATGTAGAGAAACTTATACCTAAAACTTGTAAATTTTTTACAATCGGCAAACGAGTTGATCTACACAATAATGGGACTCCTGTTCGTACATGGTTACATGCTTCTGATACTGCTAGTGCAATTATTAAAATTATTGAATCTGGCGTAACTAATGAAATTTATAATATTTCTGGTAATTTAGAATTACAAAACATTGAAGTGGTTAAAAAAGTTTCCAAAATAATGCACAACACCGACGATGTTTCCTCTTATATAGAAGATTCGGTTAGAAAAGGGCAAGATGTTAGGTACAGTATAGATGATTCCAAACTTAAAAAACTTGGATGGCGACCACAGGCAGAGTTTGACACGGAGTTGAAAAAAATAGTAAAATACTACAAGAACAATTTTATTTGGTAATATGGAACACATTCTTAAACAGGTTCGCGAATACGTTGAACAAAAACAATCTAATAAGTCCTGGACTGCAGGTAAAGACTTTGTAAACTATGCAGGCGCACACTATGATGCTGAAGAATACGTAGCAGGTGTAGAAAGTTTGCTTAACGGTTGGTTGGCAATGGGCACGGCAGGTATTGAGTTTGAACGACGGTTTCCTTCACAGTTCGGCAAAACACTGGGTATTGTGACCAACAGTGGATCCAGCAGTAACTTGCTGATGATGGCTTCGCTTACCAGCAAACGTGGTTATAACTTGCCTAAAGGCACAAAAGTTTTGATGCCTATTGCAGGTTTTCCTACTACACTTAATCCTACCCTACAAGTAGGATTCTTACCTCAGTTTGTAGACATTGAATTAGACACATTAAACATTAATTTAGACCAAGTTGAACGTGCATTAGCCAATGATCCAGAAATACGTGTAATTACTTTTGCACACGTCTTGGGTAATCCTCCTAACATGGATCAGTTAATGGATCTTGTGCGTAAACACGATTTAATTTTGTTAGAAGACTGTTGCGATGCACTGGGCAGTACGTGGAACGGTCAACCTCTTGGCAGTTTTGGTTTAATGGCATCATGCAGTTTTTATCCTGCACACCATATGACCATGGGTGAAGGTGGATTTGTTGCTACCAATGATCCACAACAAGAAGTTATATTACGCAGTTTCCGTGAATGGGGCCGCGGTTGTTACTGTGTTGGTCCAGAGGCAAACAAACTGAAATGTGGTACTTGCGGCAAACGATTTAGCGAATGGATTCCTGCCATGCCAGGAGAAATATTTGACCACAAGTATGTTTACGATGAGATTGGTTATAACCTAAAACCCATCGAACTACAATGTGCCATGGGCTTGAAGCAGTTGGACAAATTGCCAGAAATACATCAACTACGCCGCCGCAACTACAAATTGTTACTAGACATTTACAAAAAGCACGAAGAATTTTTTATCTTACCTTATGCACAACCAGGCTCGGATCCATCATGGTTTGCTTTTCCCTTAACAATAAGGCAGGGCGCACCATTTAGTCGTAGTGATATAGTAGACTATTTGGAAGAAAACCTTATACAGACACGCCCGTATTTTGCAGGCAATATTATGCTACAACCTGCGTACAGCCATTTGATGGATCCGAATGTGGCCCGAAACTTAATGCCCAATGCTACACACGCCATGACTCATACTTACTTTCATGGCACCAGTCCTGTGATTACAGAACAGCAAATTCAGTACATTGGAGAAATTGTAGACGGCTTCTTAAGTTTGTTTAAGTAATAATATAGAAATGGTAACAGATGATTAACAACGCTATTGAAGTAAGAGAATATCAAGGAAACTCTTGGTACTGGCCCAAACAAGACGGTATTGATGAAAATTCTTGTTGGGACTATCTTACAAAACGATCAGAAGTTCCTGATAGAATAAGTGAACTAGTAAGCAATAGACAAGTGGTAGTACAAGCAGGTGGTAACTGCGGGTATTATGTTAAACCATATGCAAGAAACTTTCAAACAGTTTACACTTTCGAGCCAGACCCTACTAATTTTCTTTGTTTATGCATGAACGTTCCAGAGATTAACGTTATAAAAATGCAAGGGTGTTTAAGTAACAACCATGCACTATTAGGAATGGAAAATCATAAACTTGGACAAGATGTTGGAGCCGGACACGTAGTTCCGGGAGGAGTTTTCCCCTCATTTAGAATTGACGATTTAGCACTAGAAGAATGCAATCTGATTCATTTAGATATTGAAGGCTTTGAGTTACAAGCATTGCGTGGTGCTGTCGACACTTTAGAAAAATTTAAGCCTGTGGTAGTTGTAGAAATTTTTGAAGACTGGGCTAATAGATACGATAGTAGTTTCATAAAATTAAAATCTTTTTTGTTCAGTTATAATTATGAACTAAAAACTCAAATTGATGGGGATTTAGTTTTTAAACATAAACAAGGATAAACAGTGAGAGTATGTGATTGGATCCCCCAATATCTGCGTTCACAAGGAGTAGAACGTGTTCATGGCTTAATGGGCGGCGGTGCAAGCGGACTCAATGATGGATTTATTAAAGCAGGAATGCCTTATATTTGCTACCATCATGAGCAAGGTGCTGGACATGCTGCCATTGGTGAAACAAAGTTTACTGGCAAAGTCAGTGTAGTAAATCCTACCACCGGTTGTGCTGGTACTAACTGCGCTACCAGCGTGCTTAATGCTTGGCAAGACAGTGTGCCTGTAATCTTTATCAGCGGCAACGTTAGACTTGATGCCTGTAGTGGATATATCAACGAGCAACGTGGTATACAATTACGCAAGTATGGCGTACAAGAACACCACATTGTGGACACGTATGCTACAATGACTAAATGGAGCGTGTTTGTTACAGATGTACGAGATGTTGCTTATACACTAGAACGTGCAATGTGGTTAGCACAGGAAGGCAGACCTGGTCCTGTTTGGATTGACATCCCCAGCGATATACAGAACGCTCCAATGCCAGAAGATGTTAAACATTTCGAACCTCCTGCTAGTGCCAAACTTCCTGTAGACTTCGAGTTTGTAAAAAAATCTATAGAAATGAGCGAACGTCCGCTTATACTTGCGGGCTACGGTATTAGACAGAGCCAAACAGTTGACTTGTTCAATGAATTTATTGAACGATATGAAATACCATTTGCCAGTACGTATGGTGCAAGGGATTATACTCCTGGCAACCACCATTACAGCATGGGCACAGTAGGCATTAAAGGCAGTCGTGCAGGTAACTTTGCAGTACAAAATTGTGATTTATTGTTAATATTAGGTTGCAGTCTTGGCAGTAGTGTAGTAGGATATGATCCTAAACAGTTCAGTCCCTATAGTTACAAGATTATGATAGACATAGACAACAACGAATTGAACAAGGATATTGTGTCAATCGATGCTAGATATCTTTGTGGACTAGAAAAGTTTTTTGGAGCAATGCTATGACAAGAACAGAATGGTTAGCTAAATGCCTACACTGGAAAACTAAATGGCCTGTCATGCAGCCCGAATACCGTGCTGACAATGAAACTAACTCTTTAAACATTTATGCAGTTTTAGATTGGGTTAACAAGCATAGTGATTCAAAACAAGTACTAGTAGGTGATGCTGGTAGCATTAGTTACGCAGGACCTACCGCACTGGAAGCAAAACCGGGACAACGTTTGGTATTCAGTCCTGCACAAGCAGACATGGGCTGGGCAGTACCTGGTGCTATTGGTGTTGAACTAAACAATGGTGCAGGTAGAGGAACAATATGCATTACCGGCGATGGCAGTTTTATGAGTAACTTACAGGAACTGGCTGTAATTAGAGAACATAATCTCAATGTGCAGATTGTTATCCTAAACAACGGCGGCTACCTCAGTATCAAAAATACACAAAGCAAATACTATGAAGGTCGTGTATTTGGAACTAGTGCTGGAAAAGGTCTTTGGTTCCCCGACTTTGCTAAAATAGCAGACTCATTTGGTTTTGAATATTTTCAATTAAAGAGCAAGGACGACTTAGATCGGTTTGCATTTAGAATGAGTAAGACTGGCGGTCCTATTATATGGGACTGTGTTTGCCATATGGATCAAGAAATATTGCCTGCACAAGGATTAAAAGATGGACGTCAGGCAGGCCTACACGACTTGGTACCATTCCTACCAGAAGAAGAACTTAAGTCGGAATTACTTGTAGATTTGTAAATACTGTATGAGTTATACAGACCCTTTTGTAAAAGTCGCATACGACTTAATAATGGAAGGGGAAGAATTAGCAAATTGTGTACTGCCTAATTCAGTAGAAGAATATGTTGTGCTTATGTTTGCCAAAAACTTCCAGCGTACAGACATTGGTGTAAATCCAGTAGCAATACAGATGTTAACGGCTTGTCAGCATAAGGGCACAGACCAATACCAACCAATAGCCGACGAGTGTTTGTTAATCCACAGTTATCCATTAAATCGTAAACGTTGGCCCACAAAAACTTATTATATGGAAATGGGTATGACTGCCTATGGTTTGGCTAATATCGAAATAATGGAGTCAAACTTTGAACCTGCCAGTCGTGTGCTACGCAGAGTGTTCAAAAATTTTGGTTAAACTACAATTTGACACATAATCTATAATATGCTATTATTACACACTCAACTATCCATTGAAGGTGTAATATGTTTGAATCTATCGAAATTCGCAAAGCCGCAAACGGTTTTATTCTTGTAGTTCATACTGAGGATGAAGACAAAGAATTTGTCTATGATACCAGCCGTAAAGCCATGCGAGTAATCAAACAGTATTTGGAAGCAGATCGCCAGGCTGAAGACTAATACTTTAGTACTAATACCTAAGTATTACACCGGGTGTTGCTGAAAAACAACACCTTTTCGGCGTGAAAAACGGTAGTACTAAGGTAGTACTTGCTCGAAATTCCCTATTTCGCTATAATTATGGCATAAGTTAACGAAACAGGAGCAGACAATGACCCAAGTATATGACCAACTCACTGATAGACAAAAGCGTGAAGTTCGTATGTATGGCGTTACCGAAGCAGGTATGCGTGAAGCAGTAGAGTCCAGCATCACTTTTAAGCACTCTGGTCCTGCTATGATGGCGGCAAGTTTGATAAGCGATGCCCAAGAAATGGTTAATACTGAATACGGCGAAGTTGACTATATGCGAGCAGAAGATGCCCGCCAGGCGCTGAATCGTGCCAAGTGGATCTTGTTTGAATATGTTATGGAAAAGTAATACTAAGGTAGTACTTGACGATAATTCGCCATTTTGCTATAATTATGGCATAACGTAACAGAAGTAGGAGCTGACAGTGAGTACATACATCGAGATTGTTGAAGGCACTTATCGCAACCAGAATTGTGCTGGCATGCAGTTTGAACTGGTTAAACAGTTTGAGCGTGGTGCTAAGAAAAGTTTTGTAACAGTCAAAAATCAAGGTCAGTTTCCTGGCTGTCCTGAGAGCATTCGCATTGCCTGCGAAGGTCCAATGAGTTATCAATTTGTAGGAGATGCACCTGTGCAGAGTGAAGTAAAAGATCCTACCGTTCAAGAAACGGATGAGGAAGCAATCAGTCGCATCCGTGAGCGATTTGAAATCCTTACGGAGATGACCAAGGCGGCTACCACTGGTAGCATTCGTGCTATGATTGTCAGCGGCCCTCCCGGCGTTGGCAAGAGTTTTGGCGTTGAGCAAGAAATTGAAAAGGCTACCTTGCTGGATCAACTGGCTGGACGCAAGATCCGTGCTGAAGTGGTTAAAGGTAGTGCAACCGCTCTTGGCTTGTACAGTACTTTGTACAAGTATTCGGACGAGAATTGCGTGGTTGTGTTTGACGACTGTGACAGCATTTTGTTGGATGACGTCAGTCTTAACCTGCTGAAAGGCGCATTAGATTCGGGCAAGAGTCGTAAGATTTCTTGGTTAAGTGACAGCCATTTGTTGCGCCGTGAAGGCATTCCGGACAGTTTCCAGTTTAAGGGTTCGGTAATCTTTATTACCAACCTCAAGTTCGACTCAATGAAGTCGCAGAAACTTCGGGACCACTTGGACGCACTGCAAAGCCGTTGCCACTATTTGGACCTGACCTTGGACACCATGCGTGACAAGATCCTCCGTATCAAGCAGATTGCCAGCGATGGCGAACTATTCCGTGATTATGAGGAGATTGAAACTGTGGCACAGGACGAGATCCTGGCGTTTATGGACGATAACAAGAATCGTCTGCGTGAGATGTCGTTGCGTATGGCGCTGAAGATTGCTGACTTGCGTGTCAGTTTCCCCGAGCGTTGGCAAGTAATGGCTCGTACTACTTGCATGAAGCCGGCTTAAATACAAGAACGGGAGACTTGGGGCTCATATCAAATATCCCCTCAGTCTTAAACAACCAACTGGTGTCCCTAAACAACTTGAGATTCAATTATGGCAACTAAAACTAAATCTGAACAACACGAAGAACTTATCCAAACTCTTAAGTTCACACCCCGAACATATCGTGTAAGCCTAACTGGCTATGGTGGCGAGATTGTTCTTGGAAGTGTGCCCCGAGAGACCTATGAGTACTTTCGTGACAATGAAATTGATGTAGAAGAATATGCTGGCGGCGGATGGGGTTGGGATGATGACGAAGACAGTCCTGAAGTTCCAGAAGAGCATCGTTTTGTAGAACCTGGCAGTTATTATGATTGCGATGACATTGCTCATGAAGTAGGTTGCGAGTTTAGCGAATACAATTACATTACTATTTCGGATGAAAATGGTGATGAAGTTTGGAGTTGCAAACTGGATTATGAAGAATTGGAAAAGCACGGTGTTGAAGTCGAATACACCGAAGAGTTCATGTGCAGTGACAGGCCGGACAGAGAAAACACTGTGGGCTTTATTGGTCAGAGTGTAGAAAAAGGTACATTCTTCGATGGCGATTTAGGTTTAACTGCACCATTGGATCTAGCCAAATTAAAAATCTATGTCTACGAAGTTGAAGGTTGGGAATTAATTGCCAACGTAACTTACGGCGATGAAGACATTGAGGGTACAGATGGATATGATACTCGCGGTAAAAGCATGGAAATGAAATTTTACGACACTGGAGACGAGGATTAAGTTTAGGGTTGCCAATATTCAGTCAGCTCCTGAGGCAACCTTTTTAGGCCCTGTCATTTTTATGGCAGGGCTTTTTTTGACTTCTTTACTAGGATAAATTATAATACTGTATGGAGCAAACTTTTCTTTACGTAGAAGACTACATCGAATTTATTTCTGGTTGGCGTACTCGTGGCGGCAAATTGTTAGGCTTGTTTCAAAATCAACAGAGTCCACTCAGCCTTGCCAGATATGATGTGCAGATTTTATCCAGTCTGGGCGAACAAACTGCACTCAGCCAGAAACCTTACACAGACAAACAGGCAGCTCTTGCAGTAAAGATTGTTACCAAGTATCGTAAACAGTTAGGCAATTTACCCGATCCTGTTTACATTCCTGAAGTGTTAGATAACTTCAGGTTAGGTATTAGACAAGTAGATAGAAGTCGCAAAATTTATATTGAAGACGATAAAATTATTGTTCGCTTTCCCTTTGATGGTTCATTGATCGAGCAACTACGAGACTTGGCCAAACTAAGTCAAGGTGAATGTAAATGGAATCCCGTTCAAAAGGTGTGGTGTGGTGCCTTAACAGAATTTAATGTAAACTACATTGTGGCTTTAGGTCGAGCACAACAGTTTGAAATCAGTGATGAAGTATTGGCACTGCAACAACAAATTCAAGCGGCAGAACAAACTGACTATCGCATTGAACTGGTCCGGGATCGCGATGGGTGCTACACTATTACAAATTCAGAACAATCATTAATAGACTATTTGGAGCAACAACTTGGTAGTCACTGTTGGACCAACTTGGTCGGATTGTGTGATTATGCACAAGTGTGCGGTTATGCGATAAGTACAGAAGTAGAACAAGAACTTGCAGACAAAGTCAAACCTGACTATTATCGAGAAACTGTAAACTTTATTAAGAACAGAAAATTTGGCATTGCCAAAGAAGAGTTCAAACACGTTTTAGAGTATGCACGGTTGACCAACAGGTTGCCTGTGTACTACTATGATCCCACTTCATTGGATAAAACAGATACTGAAGAGATTGTTTATCTTAATATTGGAAGTCGTGATCCGGAATTAATGAATAAAATTAAACTGTTGGTAACTCATAGCAGTTTATTAATTGGTAGCAGACGTCAGGGTTGGGCGCAAAATGCAGAAAAGGTAATTGAATTACTATAATGGAATGTAGATTAATTATTCGTGACGAAGTTAATGTTAAACTGGAAGGTTTAGACTTAGTCACACGCAAAACACTGGTAAACAAATTCAAGTATGAAATACCTGGAGCACGTTACTTGCCAGCAGTGAGACTGGGACGCTGGGATGGTAAGGTTCCCTACTTTAATTTAGGTGGCACAACCTACATCAACTTACTGCCCGACATCCTACCTGAACTTGAAAGTCGTGGCTATGACATTGAAGTAGATGATGTCCGTGACTACAGAACTACATTCGAGTTTGACAAAGTAACAGAGTCAACGTTTGCAGATATTGCTTGGCCCAAAGGACATCCTGCGGCAGGTGAGCCTATTGTATTACGGGATTACCAAATTGAAATTATCAATAAGTTTTTAGAAAATCCACAGTGTATACAGGAAGTGGCCACAGGCGCAGGCAAAACTATTATGACCGCGGCGCTAAGTGCAAGTGTGGAGCAGTATGGTAGAACTATTGTTGTTGTGCCCAGTAAGAGTTTGGTCACACAGACAGAAGCAGACTATGTCAACATGGGTTTAGACGTTGGTGTGCTGTTCGGTGACCGTAAAGAATATACAAGAAAGCACACAATCTGTACTTGGCAAAGTCTAAACGCATTACTAAAAAATACACGCAACTACGAAGCAGATGTTACAATACAGGAGTTTGTGGAAGACGTAGTCTGTGTAATGGTAGACGAAGCACACAGTGCCAAAGCAGATGCACTAAAAAGTTTGCTGACCACAGTGTTTGCCCGCATACCTATTCGTTGGGGACTAACTGGTACCATACCTAAAGAAGATTTTGCTTTTCAGGCACTGAACTGTTGTATTGGTCCTGTGGTAGGAAAACTTAGTGCCAGCGAACTTCAAGAAGCAGGACACCTCAGTAACTGTCACGTAAATATTGTACAGTTATCGGATTACGTAGAATACAAAGATTATCAAAGCGAACTGAGATATCTATTAGAAACAGATTCCAGACTAGATTACGTCAGTGAACTTGTAAACCGTATTGCAGAATCGGGCAATACATTAGTTCTTATTGACAGGGTGGGTCCTGGCAAGGAACTGGCAAGTAAAATCAACAACGCCGTTTTTGTCAGCGGCGCAACCAAAGCAAAGGATCGAAAGGACGAATATGACGAGATTGCTACTAGCACCGATAAGGTTATTGTTGCGACTTATGGTGTGGCCGCTGTGGGTATTAACATTCCTAGGATTTTCAATTTGGTTCTTGTGGAACCCGGAAAGAGCTTTGTACGTGTTATCCAGTCAATTGGCCGAGGCATTAGAAAGGCAGAAGATAAGGACTTTGTCCAGATCTGGGACATTACTTCCACCTGTAAATTTGCCAAAAGACACCTCACTAAACGAAAACAATTTTACCGAGATGCACAGTACCCATTCGCCGTTGAGCGAGTAGATTGGCAGTAAATGATATCACGTGATAAATTTATACGTTATTTAGAAACAGTAGATTACCTTTACGTTGGTAATATATCTGCTGATTGGAATACAATTCTGGATGAATGTTATGCATTAGTTGACAAAAGTCCAACTTATTGGAATTCAGTATGTGCAGAAGGTTTGAAAGATTGGGGAGGAGTCCAAGGTGCAGAAAAGTGGACCGTAACAACAGATGGTGCCGCCGCAGTTGGATACACAAGCCAAAATACTAAATCATGGGGCACAACACACGACAAACCACAGTTGCATATGGAATGGGAAAAAATTGTAAAAGATTGGTTGCCATTAGAGCATGCTATAAGCAGACCGTCTTTGCAAAAACCTGGCAATGTTTTGCCATGGCACAGAGACTATTTTGTGATGTTTAAAAAACATTATCCAGAAGAATCTGAATATGTAATTAGATTTATTGTTTTTATGAAGGATTGGGAGCCCGGCCATATGTTTAATGCCGGCGACTCTATTTTTTCAAATTGGAAGGCAGGAGATGCTATTGTTTATCATCCTACTAGATACCACATAGGCGCGAATGCAGGAATGACAGACAAATGGACTCAAAATGTTACTGGTGTTCTTAAAGAGCAAATAAATTTTCCAGCATTAGATTTAGGTAAAATATGTTAATAGGTCATAAACCATTAATTATTCCGGAAATTATAAATTTTATTGATAATATTTTTCCTAATATTACTTGGGAAAAACTAATGCAAGTGGAGCAGCAAGATTTAGATCTTGCTTGGAGAACTTGGTTAACTGATAGTCCATGTCATGAAATTAAAGGTTTAGATCAATTTAAATTAAGTTCTTTTTGCCCGGGTACCAGTGATGCATTCGGTGAATTTATTGCAAGATATCCAAACAGGACAGTAAGGGTAAGTAGAAGCGATTTTATTTTAACTAAAATACTTTGCAAAACTTGGAATAGAAAACTAGTGTATCTAGAGGATGCACCGCTTGAAATAAACGACTGTATAATTTTGAGTATGCCATATAGCGGAAATGGTAGCGAACTACCCGATCAGGACCAATTATTGGACAATGCAGATAAATTAAATGTTCCTGTGTTTGTGGATGGAGCTTATTTCGGAATCTCAACCTCAGTAATTTATCCATTAGATAGAAAATGTGTAACCGACTTTACTACAAGTTTAAGTAAAAATATGGTAAGTGATCCTTTGCGATTAGGTATAAGATTTACCAAAGAAAAAATAGATGACGGTATTACTGCTACTCTATTGGGTAGTAATGTTTTTGATAGACTTGGTGCATATTTGTCTATACAACTCTTAAAAAACTTCCCCCATAAATGGTTGATTGAAAAATTCCATAACAAGTCATTAAAAATCTGCCAAGATCTTAAATTACGACCCACCAAAACAATTACTTTAGCGTTGGGACCGGAATCAATGATAGAATTCCAAAGAGGTGATTATGTTCGAATCTGTTTAACAGACGAATTAATTGCAGATTAGATATTGACATATTTTTATAAGAGTGTATACTTTGCGTAACACTATTAATATTATATGAGACTATTAACATTAGACAATACCAGTTACGAATTAAATGATATACCAGAAGAAGTAGATGACATACGTTTTTGCGTATTAGATAATTCAGATCCCAAAGACCCTGACTACTTTTTTATTCCTTTAATCTTTTTAGAAAGTTTTAACAGCCCTGCTCTCGTCTTAAAGATAGGCAACGCTACTATAAAAATGCCAATTGATTGGCAACTGCTAATAGGCGAAAAGGACTTGGGCGACTTAGAAGTAGTTCCTCTTACTAGCATCAACGACAGAGGATTTAGTGCGTTTGCTTTTAATCCATTAACAAGTTTTAGGCCAGACTTCTTTCCTGTAGAAGTTGTTGACATCTATCAGGACGTTAAGTGGTACTTTCCTAAACTAAAACCAGGACAGATGTTGGCCGTTCCTTTAGAAACAGGCGTAGAAAAACCTATGTGTGTTTATTTTGTTAAAGACATCAGTAGGCAAAGTGAGGTTGTTAACTATACAAAAGTATGGTAGTATGAGCGACTTAACTGAAAGACCGTACATTTACGAATCGCCGGATGGCGGTAAAACCATATACAGGCGATATGCAGGCGAAACTGCGAGGGAGTTAATTGGTTACAAATACGAACCAACTGACCAAGAACAGTTAGAAGTTTACCGAGAAATGATGGTTTTGGCTCGGACACATCCAGGCTTGGCAGAAGAATTAGAACGTGTTAAAATGTATTACTATCTGTTAAAGCAACAAAACAATGAAGTTTTTTGGCATCCAGTATAATGGACAAACTATCGATTAACAATGAAATGGCTCAGTTCGACACAAAGAACAGACAGTTCTATGACGAACTTACACCAGAAGAACAAAAGAAGTTTAGCACTTACTTGATGCTACGTTATGGTGCCAGCGTAGAGGGTAGTGCTGACTTTCAAGAATGGTACTTACGTGTAACTAACGAAAGGTTGAATGTAAACTTTTTTGATTTAAATAAACATCCTAAACTGCAATGGTTATTGGCTACCACAGTTAGTCCGGGTATGGGTCGGCAACGACATTATTGGCAGGCTGCAAAAAAGAAAGAAGGATCAAACAGTAAAGCAGTAAAGTTTTTGCAAAAGATATATCCAGAACGTAAGCAAGATGAAATAGAACTACTAGCCGCAATCAATGATACTAAGTCTTTAAAACTGTTGGCACAAGAGTCTGGCATGACAGACCAGGACATTAAACGGGAATTAGGGTGACGTATACCTGTAGGTATTGCAACAAAAGTTACAGTAAAGAAAGCACATTGGCTGCACATCTTTGCGAGCCCAAGCGCAGGTATCAACAACAGAATGAACAGGGAGTACAGATAGGATTTAAAGCCTATTTGAGATTTTATGAACTTACACAGGGTAGTGCAAAACTAAAAACATATGAAGATTTTGTTGGCAGTCCTTATTATATGGCTTTTGTTAAATTCGGCAGACATCTTGTGGCAATACGTTGCATTAATACTGCCAGCTTTATTGATTGGTTATTAAAAAACAATAAAAAGATTGATCACTGGACCAAAGAGTCCATGTACACAGAGTGGATGTTAGAATACATTCGTAAAGAAAATGTTAAAGACGCATTAGAACGTGCTTTACGTGAAATGCAGTTACTAGCAGACACAGATGAAAAATTGAAGGGAAATTTTAATGACTACTTTAGATTGGCTAGCAGTAATCGTGTGGTTAAGCAAATTTGTGATTGTCGTGTCACTGCTTGGATTGTGTTTAATTGCGATAGCGGAATACATTTCCTCGAAACGCTCAACGAAGAACAAGTCGGAATGATCTTGCCTTACATTGATCCAGACTTTTGGCAACGTCGTTTCACAGACTATGTTGCAGACACAGAGTGGGTCAAAGATATACTAGCAAAGGCAGGCCTGTGATGCTAATGCCGTACTTGATATTGGAAATAGATTTTGTAGGCGGAACCCATGGTAATTTCTTAGAGTTTATTCTTAACCTGTGTTTAACGAATAAAAAATTGGGGATGCCTTTTACTCAAATAGGAACCAGTCATAAAAAAAGTTATGTGGAAAAAGCGCAGTCAGTTCACAGCGACCATTATATGACAGAAAAAATTCCGTTTAAAGGAAATAATATTATTGTTATAGAGATTGATAAAAAAGTTAACTTACTTAATTTACAATCTATAATATTATACCGTGCTGGCGATAGAAAAATAGAAACTCACGATTTACACATCAAAACTTTTCATAAATTAAACATTAAAATGTATAAATCTCTACTTCAAAATTTATGTAAAAGTTATAATGTAAATTTGTCCGAATTGGAACCTAACTGTCCTAGACATATTCTAAGAGAGTTTTTTAAACACGCATATAGAGATAACAGTTTATTTGGTCCGACAGACGGACAAGAAGAGTTCATTAATTCTTTAATCAAAGAAGGAAAAAAATTATATAGATTTCCAGTTTCATCGTTTTATAATTACGAAAATTTTGACAGGGAAATTAAAAACATCCAACAATTTTATAATTTTAATTTTTTAAATTATGAATATAAAGAAGAGCACCGAGAATTTTTGCATTATTTAGAATATTTCTTAAGTTTAAATATCCTACCGGATAAAATAATAAATGCAGTTGAACATGAGTTAGATCTAGAATTTGATAATTTGACTATTTTACAAGAAAGTTATATTAACGGAAATCTAGAACGTATTTTTAATAAAGAAATGCCATTTTTACAAGAAAAATATTTTATCAACACAAGACAAATTATCGATTACTTGAAAACATGAAATTTCGTTCAGACATTGACATTGACTTTGCAGACAGAACAAAGATCTTGGACATATTGCCACATACTAGTGCCAGTATAATTAAGGATGGTTCCATCTCAAAACACAACACAGGTGTGTACTTTACAGAAATACCGCAAGATCCATTTACAGGATATGCCAGCATAGACTATGAACGAGCAGAAGATTTGGGATATTTAAAGTTAGATTTTCTTAATGTAAACCTGTACAGTCAAGTCAAAAGCGAACAACATCTATTAGAGTTGATAGAGCAAGAACCTGAGTGGGACAAACTGTATGATAGAGCATTCTGTGAGCAGTTAATTCACATAGGTAATCATTACGATACACTGATCAAGATGCCTGAAGCAGTTAACAGTATTCCTAGAATGGCCATGTTTATCAGTGTAATCAGACCTGCCAAACGCCACTTAATAGGACAGGCCTGGGGTGAAGTTAGGAAAACTGTGTGGCAACGTCCCGAAGACGACAGTTATTATTTTAAGCAGAGTCACGCAGTTGCTTATGCTACACTGGTAGCAGTCAACATGAATTTGCTAGGGAATTCTGCGGACTAGGGTAATACTACGGCGCTTACTGCGCTTTTGTGCATTTTCTTTTAGGCTGATTGTGGGCCCATACTTGATATCTACATCCTTGCTGATAAAAGTCTTTAAGCAGACCCTAAAAGGAGCCCAGTCTTGTTTAATGAAAAGATTTATAGGAACCATCCTATTACTTTCCCACCACCAAGTATCTGCTAGTTCCAAATAAACCTGCTTTTCTTCTTGGGTTCTTAGGATACCATAGTCGTAGATAGTAGTAATACTGTCGTCACAATTCTGAATTATGCCTATGTATTCATTGCCGCCGTAGGTCAAAAGACTTAAAAAAGGATACTCTTCTAGTAGTTTTTGGTAGTATTCTTCCACAGTGATATTTATAGTTCGAAAATAAGTCAGAACTTACTTATGGCGAATCCGCTAAATACACTAATGCAGCAAATCTACAGTTATCTTTATGACAATACTATCAACGTCCAGTATGACATAGACCCTACTGTTGAGCAAAGGAATCGTGTAGTGTATACCAGAACTATTAATTTGTATAAAAATATAGACAACATTGTCAAACTCAAGGTATTGAATTCGGACCAAAAGCCTGTGAATATTACAGGCTATACATTGACCTTTAACATGGTGGATGATTATGTGTATGCTAATGCCAACGTAGTTCTACAAAGTAATGTTACTATCAGTAATGCTAATTTGGGATTATGTACAGTTACAATAAGTAGCAACGATTTGGTGCAATTAGATAGAGAAAAATACACTTTCAATGTATTGGTAGATAATGGTAGTGCAAACATTGCTGCTTATGTAGATGATAATTGGGGCGCATCGGGACAAATATTTTTAAGTAATTCAGCCTATCCTATTAATCCTCCAGTAAACTTAGACCTTGGACAAGTTGGTGATGGAGTTACCAGTGCTACATTTAATTTTGGGAACATATAATGAGTAAAGTTGTACAATGGAAACGTGGTAACGTTACAGTAAATGACAGTTATACTGGCGCTGCTGGCGAAATTACCATCGACACAGATAATTGGAATCTGCGTGTTCATGATGGAAGCACTGCAGGAGGCTATACGATCGACAGTACCAGCGGCGGAAGCAGTTTCAGCAATTTAAGTGTATCGGGGTTTGGAAATATTGGTAACGTTGTTATAACAAACAATCAAGTTTATGCTAATACTGGAAATATTAAACTACAGTCCAGTAACACTAGTGTAGACGGAATATTCATTCGCGGCGATAACGGCAGAATCGGTTTTAATACTGAACCTTGGGAAGATGGCGTTGGTTATGATGTTACTTTTGGTAATAGTTCTTTGTATTCAAGAGAATATTGGGCATCAGCCAACTATACAAATGGTTACCAATTCTTAACTCCAGAAGGAAGGACTGGATTTAGTCATGCCTATGATACATCACAAGGCAACGTTAGTTTAATTCAACTTAGACATGATAGTACAGTAGTAGCTAAATTTCAAGACAACAATACTTCACAATTGACAGGGAACCTTGTTGTCACATCCGATGGTTCAACATTTGGTTCATTCCCTAATGCTTTTGTGCAAATGTATGGTAATGTCGACAGTTATCAACAACTGGTAGAACAAAACCTAAGTGACGGCACTAGTGCCAGCACAGATATTGTAGCAACTGCTGACAACGGTGACGACAATATGCATTTCATCGACATGGGTATTGATGGTAGTAATTACAGTGATCCTGCATTCTTTGGTGACGTTGCAACTAAAAACGATGGTTACTTATATGTGGTAGGCAATGATGTCACAGGTCCAAGCCTAGGCAACGTAGGTAACCTAATCTTAGGCAGTACCAATGGTTTGGTAAAAACTTTTGTAGGTAATATTGCACAGGCAAACGTTGTTACAACTGCTAGTGAGTCAGGATTTACAGTAAACAAAGGTGCGTTTGTGGTTGCAGCCAATAGTGCTCCTGCTGCTAACAACAGTACAGGAGTTGCCGGTACTATTGCATGGGATGGTGACTATGTTTATGTTTGCGTGGCCACAGACACTTGGAAGCGAGCCAACCTTAGCACCTGGTAAATACTAAAACGGATAGCAAAATGAAGATAGCAGAAATACTTAGAGCAGTTGCTGACATTATCGACTTAGCACAACAAGATACAGTGCCACAAGAGCCTGTGGTTGCCGTTGTAGACAACAGCCAAGAAAATCAAGAGATTGATCAGTTAGCCAAGTTGGCAGGTATCACACAGGCCAGCACCACACCAGACGAACAAGTATTTCCTGTAGTAGCCAGTTTTCCTGCAGGCACAGACATGCACCGCAGTAAAAATCCCGCAGACATGCGTAGCGACAGTGTAAGTTTATATCCAGGTTATGGAGCATGTGACTAATGGCAGCAATTGATGTAGTCTACAAAGGTCTTACAGGCTTATACAGTACACTAAGTTTAGACACTGCTAATACACTAGCAGAAGTACGCACGGCTGCTATTTCAGACGAAACACTGGACAGCAGTTACTACGGTAACTTAATACTGTTGGCCAATAACTCAGTCGACAGTGGACTATTGGGTTCCAGCACACTAGCAGACGTTGGATACACTGCTAACTCTGTATTTTTCTTTCACACCATACAAACAGGTAATCTGCAACTACGTCAAGAACGTAGGTTAGACATACAACAACTAAAACGTCGTGGAGGCACCGCAGCAAATGTAAACATTCCTGCTTACAGAAACAGAAATACCTATGACGTTGACACACTGCCTGCCAAGTATGTGGGCAACGTCAGCACACCAAATGTTCATCCAGACGGCCTATTGGAAGGACGTCCATGGGCCACAGTTAGTTTAATCAGCAATCCAACATCAATTAGTGAAGGTATTGACAGTGACACACTGTTGACATTTGAAGTTTGGTATGATGCAGCAGATACCAGTACGCTTATCCCCAGTGCCACAGACGAAGGACAAATCACACAATGGACTGATAAGTCTGGCCAAGAACATAATGCCAATCCAGATGGCGGCAGTGCTAAACCAACTTACGAAAACACAGAAACACTTAACGGTTATGGTTATATAGAATTTGATGGTACAGACAGTCTGACAGTTAACCCATTTACAACACTGGCCAGCAAAGCAGGATATACTGTGTTTATATTAGCCAAACAGAGCACAACTTCGGGTACACAAACATTAACAGTTACTGATGAAAGCGATTTGCTGATCAAAGGTGGTACTGGCAACTTTATTGTAGGTATGAATGGTGCTACAGGCGACAGTGGAGTTGCTGCAAACACAAGTTGGATTATTCACAGTTTGGTCTACGATGGTACAGGATCTACCAACAGTGATAAATTACTGTACCGTATCAACAAGGCCAACACCAGTCTATCATTTACAGGCACCATTGCTGGTAATACCAGTGCCAGCAACAAGGAATTGTTTATTGGAAACGATGAAGGCGGCACCAACGGATTGGCAGGTAATGTAGCAGAAGTAATTATGTTTAGTAAAACACTGAACAACATTGAGTACAGGAACGTAGAAAACTATCTATCAACCAAGTGGGGATTGTAAACCATGGCAACTAGTGCAAATACTACACCCTACATACACCCTTTCCCCAACTATCAACTAAATGACCTGCATCAAAGCATGGAATACAATGCTGCTGGTCAGCCTATTATACGCACCGGAGTGGGCAGTATAAATGCACTCAGTGCGTGGGGAGAAAATTTAACTGTAGCTCTACAACCAATTTTGCAATTGGATGCACTATACGGCTTGGACGCAGATAGATTTCAAACCTACGCCGCCGGCGGCGGAACTGCGGTGTCTAACAGTGATGAGATGTTTGAATGCACTTCAAGTGCCACACTCTACAGTTATGGTGTGCTACGTTCAAGGCGTTTTTTAAGATATAGAGCAGGACAGGCCAATATGGCACGTTTTACTGCCATGTTCAGCGGCACAGCAGGCACCAGTCTTAGAGCAGGACTGTTTAATCAAGAAAGTGCACTGCAGGTCGGTGTTAACAATGGACAGTTCGGTGTGTTACACTTCTATGGTGCCAGAGCAGAAATCAGACAACTCACTATTGCAACAGCAAGCTCGGGTGGTACAGCCACTGTGACCGTAAACAGTGTGGCCTATAACGTCACATTGGTCAATGGTGAAACCGCAATTCAAACAGCAGCACGTATTGCTAGAGAATTAGACGGTGTGGCCACTGGCTGGATCGTAGAATCCAAAAGTGCTAAGGTAGTGTTTTTAAGTGAGGCTACCGGTCCTTTAGCCGGCACTTACAGTTATTCTTCCACAGGCACAAGCACAGGCACGTTCAGTCAACTAGAAGCCGGAGTTGTGGGCACAGAAAACTGGATTTATCAAAGTGATTTTAGCCTAGATAGTTTGGACGGCACCGGGCCCAGTGGTATGACCATTGATACAACAAAACTCAATGTGTTCCAAATTGATTTTAGATGGCTTGGCGCAGGCAGAATAAGATTCAGCATTGAAAACAGTCTGACCGGTGGCATAATGCCATTTCATGAAATCAGTTGGAGCAATGAAAACACTTTACCCTGGAGTCATAATCCCAATTATAAAATAGGCTATGTGGCCTACAACATTGGCGGCTCAGAATCGGCTTGGGTGCGTGGTGCTTCCATGGGCTGTTTCAACGAAGGCTTTACTACCAAAAACGACTATACCAGAAGTTTCAGTAACTCAAAAAGCAGTTTATCCAGCGGCACTATACATCAACTGTTTTCAATTCGCAACCCAATCACTGACAATGAAATCATTAACACCAGAGAAATCATTATACAGGATGTTTCGGTTGCACACCAAGGCAACGACCCTATAGAAATATTGTTATTTCTAAATGCCAATTTGGCCACAGGCACACAGACTTACATAGAACTGCCGGAAGCCATTCCCACAGTCAGTACCACAACAGGCACATTTACCACCACCAACAACACACCAGTAGCCAGTTTTGTTGCTGGCATTAATGGATATCAACAATACAATTTGGAACCATATAGAATCACTGTGGCTGCTGGAGATTTTGTGTCGGTGGCAGTGCGATCTGCACAGTCAATTAGTCAAATTGCTGGTGCCATAGTTTGGATAGCAGACTAATTGACTATTCACGGTTTTTGCTGTATAATTACAATTAATGTTTAATACTGTACAAGACGCAGTCCTCGGTTTACTACCTCCGAAACGACGTCGTAGCCAAAGTGGTTGGTTAAGTTTCAACGCGGTCTGTTGCAGTCACAGAGGTGAATCAGCAGACACACGTCAACGTGGTGGTGTAATGACACAGCCCGATGGTGCAGTCAGTTATCACTGCTTTAACTGTCAGTTCAAAACTGGCTACAAGCCAGGAGCGCCTTTGGGATTCAAATTCCGACGTTGGCTCAAATGGTTGGGCGCTGATGATGCAGAAGTAAACCGTTTGGTCATTGAAGCACTGAGAGTCAAAGACTTGGTGCAGCCAGAGAGCCAAGAGCCCGAACCCATAGACATAGAATTTGAAGCCAGACAGTTGCCCAGTGAAGCCAAAAGTTTTATGGCCCTAGCAGACTTTTATGAACTCAATGAGTGGCGTGATGTGCCCACAGCCTACAAAGACAGTGTGGCCTATGTACACAGTAGAAACATAGACATGCAACGCTATGAGTTTTACTGGACTCCGGCAGTAGAACACAAACTCGGCCATAGAGTCATAGTGCCGTTTTACTATAAAAGAAAAATTGTGGGCTGGACTGCTAGAGCACTTAACAGCGGTATAAAACCCAAGTACCACAGTGACCATCCCAGCAACTTTGTGTTTAACTTGGACCAACAACTGTACGACAACAAGTTTGTCATAGTCTGTGAAGGCGTGTTTGATGCACTAGCCATAGATGGTGTGGCAGTGTTGGGCGCAGACATCACAGAGACACAGGCAGAACTGATTGAAAGTTTAGGTAGAGACATAATCGTTGTACCAGACTGGGACTCTGCAGGCAGCAAACTCATAGACAGAGCTGTAGAGTATGGATGGGCGGTAAGTTTTCCCTTATGGAGAGAACAGGCCAAAGACATCAGTGAAGCAGTTGCCAAGTATGGAAAACTGTATGTGTTAAAAGACATATTAAATAACAAACAGACAAACAATCTTAAAATAAAAATAATGAGTCGTCAATGAGCAAAGAGTATACACCAGAACTACAGAAACTATTTTTAGAAATGGTCATGCAAAATCCTGAAAGTTATTTGAGGGTGCAGAACATTTATAACTTTGAAAACTTTGACAGAACACTACGCAGTGCTGCCAAGTTTATCAGCGAACACGTCAAAGACCATAACGCCATGCCCACTGCTGAGCAGGTCGAAGCAGTGACACAGGTACAGTTACGACCAGTACCAGACTTGCAGGACAATCATTATGATTGGTTTATGACAGAGTTTGAAGGATTTACTCGCAAACAGGAACTGGAGCGAGCAATTCTTAAATGTGCGGACATGCTGGAAAAAGGTGACTATGATCCAGTAGAAAAAATCATCAAAGACGCAGTGCAGATCAGTCTGACCAAGGACATGGGCACAGACTATTTTGAAGATCCCAGAGCCAGGTTAATGAAGATCAAAAGCAACAACGGACAGGTAAGCACTGGCTGGCCCACAATGGACAAACGTTTGTTTGGTGGTATGAATCGAGGCGAACTCAACATCTTTGCAGGTGGCTCGGGTAGTGGTAAATCGTTGTTTATGCAGAACATTGCTATTAACTGGATCACACAGGGACTGAACGGTGTGTTCTTAACACTGGAACTTAGTGAAGAACTGTGTGCTATGCGTATGGATAGTATGGTAGCAAATGTCAGTACTAAGGAGATTTTCCGAGACTTAGACACTATCGAAATTAAACTAAAGATGGTGGGCAAGAAGTCTGGTAAAATGCGTATCAAGTACATGCCAGCACAGAGCAACGTAAATCAAATACGTGCTTACCTAAAAGAACTGGAAGTGCAGACAGGACAGCGAACAGACTTTATCATGGTAGACTACTTAGATTTGGTCATGCCAGTCAGTGCCAAAGTGTCGCCCAATGATTTGTTTGTTAAGGACAAGTATGTATCGGAAGAACTTAGAAACTTGGCTAAGGAGTTTAACATCTTAATGGTAACTGCAAGTCAGTTGAATCGTAGTGCAGTGGAAGAAATTGAATTTGACCATAGTCACATCAGTGGTGGTATCAGTAAGATCAATACTGCTGACAACGTGTTTGGTATCTTTACAAGTCGTGCAATGCGTGAGCGTGGTAGGTATCAGATACAGTTGATGAAAACTCGTAGTTCAAGCGGTGTAGGACAGAAAGTAGACTTGGACTTTGACCTAGAGTGTTTGCGTATCACAGATCCAGGTGAAGAAGCACAGGGTACTCCGGGCAGTTTGAAGCCACAGACCGGCAGTATCATGGCACAGATCAAAGCCAAGAGCACAGTAGACGAAGATACTGATACAAAACCACAACGTGCTACAGGAACACCTGTGTGGGAACAACAACCTCAGGTAGCAGGTGAAGCACAGAGTACAAAACTCAAGCAGATGTTAGCAGGGCTTAAAAAGTAGAATAATGTTAAGATATGAAGACATAAAACAAGTCCATTTAGAAATTTCTTCACTATGCAATGCTAGGTGTCCTTTATGTCCTAGAAATTTTCGTGGCTATAATTATAACGATGGATATATTGAAAGGAATCTAACGTTAGATGACGTAAAAAAAATATTTCAAGTTGACTTTTTAAAACAATTATCTAAAATACGAATTAACGGGAATTTTGGAGATATCGTTATGAATCCAGAAGGACCAGAAATTGTCAAATATTTTAAATCTGCTAATTCTAAACTTCAAATTACTATAAGCACTAACGGAAGTGGCAGATCTAAGAATTTTTGGCACCGGCTTGCTGAAAATGCAGAGATAGATTTTTGTTTAGATGGGCTAAAAGACACTCACACATTGTACCGGCAAAATACAGATTGGAAAACTATTATAAAAAATGCACAACATGTTATTAAAAACAATGGTGTAGCCAACTGGAAATTTATTTTATTTGACCACAATAAACATCAAGTCGAAGAAGCAAAAAAACTAGCAATGGACCTTGGATTTAGACAATTCAAACTCGTCGATCATGGAAGGAATACGGGACCCGTTTTTGATAAAAAAGGAAATTTATCGCATGTAATTGGAAATTATAAAGGAGAGACTAGTTTTCCAATTTTGTTTCATAAGAAAAAAACAGACATGGTTCTTGTTGAAGATATTATAGAAAACAGAGAACCAAAATTTAATATAAAATGTCAAACAAAAAAAGATTCAGAAATTTATATAACATCAACTGGTGAAGTTTATCCTTGCTGTTTTACAGGATTTAGTCCTAGGACATATGGGCACGGAGAATATCATGAAGCCGTTAATCAACAGATAAAAGATTTGCTACCAAAAAATAATAATGCTTTAGAAAATACATTAGAGGAATGCGTTAGTTGGTTTAATAAAATTCAAAATAGTTGGAAAATTCAGTCATATGAGCAGGGAAGACTTATTGTTTGTGATGATAATTGTGGATTATGATACTAAATATAACTAATCCGGAGTGAATTAGTGCAACGCAAGACTCGTAGCATATTAGAAGAATTAGACACCTTTAGATCGCCTAAAGACCGTGAAAATCTAATAGAATCACGTGCAAATCACGTAATTCAGGGTGCTATCAACCTCATAAATTTCATTCGTGAAAACTATGACGCCACTCAGTCTGAAGAGTTAGAACGTAGATTGCTTAACAGTATCAGAGCACAAGATTCTTCCAAATTCAGCCGTGGCGTAAAACGTATCAAAAATGAAAATTAAAGACGTTATTGTAGAACAGGGTGTAGGTCAAGAACTGTGGCGTCGAGCTACACTGCGTCCTGAGCAAAAACGGGAACTCGAGCAACTTGAAACAATGTTAGTAAGATTAACAAAACTACCGTTGCAACGAGTACAAAAGAACAGTAAAGATATTTTAAAGCAATACAAAGAACTTTTGAATCGTAACGATGATTGGGAAAAAGATCCTATTGGCAGAGAAGTAGCATTAGCAAAAGCAATTAGTCCTTATTATCCGGATACGGCCGAGCAAATTATCGCTGCGTATAGTGGTGAGAAAAAAGAAATAAACAAAACGCAGCAACAGCCATCAGCCGCAGTACAGACAAAACAACCGGCACAACAAACTAGACAATCGGTTATCCCTAGAGAACAAGGATTTGTTACCACTGTGATTGCACCAACAGCAGGTGGTGATAGAAAGTTCTGGTATGATGGAAAAAACTGGAAAGAATATTTTGGGTCAAATTGGCCAAACGATCTTCAAACATCGCAATCAGTGACAGATGACAGAGTAATTGATTACATCGCAAAACAAGTTGCATTAAAGAATACCAGTAAAGTTCCTTACGGAACAACTAAACAAACTAAAAGAAAATCATGAAGTTATTTGAAATCCGTAACACGGCCCCTCGTTGGCAACTGTGCGAAGCTGCAGAAGGTAAAAATCTACACCTTGAACATATTGAGGATTTGGTATTCAACGAAGGATACTTGGGCGCACAACGTGCTTTAAACTATCTTGAAAGCCTGCGTCAAATGTTAGCAGAAGGTGCTGGCCCTGCTAGTGCTCGTATTACAGTTAAATGGGACGGTGCTCCGGCAATTATCTGCGGCACAGATCCTGTAGATGGTCGTTTTTTTGTGGGCACTAAGTCTGTGTTTACAAAAACAGAGCCCAAGGTCTGCAAAACACCAGGAGACATTAAAAAGTTTTATGGTGATAGACCCGAACTGTCAGAAAAACTCAGCCTTGCCTTAAAGTATCTGAGCAAATTAGGCATTGGCGGTGTGCTACAGGGCGACTTAATGTTTACACCTGGTGACATTGAACAAACACAAATTGACGGTGAAGATGTCTATGTGTTTACACCCAATACTATCAGTTACGCAGTACCTGTTAACAGTGAATTAGGTCAGCGCATCGCTAGTGCCAAAATAGGAATTATTTTCCACACTGCTTATGATGGCAGCAGTCTACCAGAAATGACTGCCAGTTTTGGCGCTGAGGTATCCGGGCTTAACCGCAGTCGTGATGTGTGGTTTGATGACGCTACATACAAAGATTTGACTGGTGTTGCCAGTTTAACACCACAAGAAAATAGACAGATTGCGTCAGTGTTACGTGCTGGTGCTACTACACTACAAAAATTACAGAAAAACAAGTTCGACGTCATCTTAGGTAATCCAGAGTTTAGTCAGTATATCAAGCCTTTTATCAACAACATGGTCAAAGGTGGAGAACAGGTTGGAGAGCCTATTCAGTTTTTAAATGACTTCTTGGAATTTTATCGTGGCAAGATGCAAGACCAAATCGAAAAACTAAAAGGCGGACCTGAAAGCCGAGCAGCCCAAGCACGTATTGAAAAGATCCAGCAAAACGAGCAGTTTGTGGAAGATAACACCAACACACTGCTGGGTATATTAGCAGTCTATAAACGTATTATTGAGGCAAAAATGCTGATTTTACGCAAACTACAGACTATAGAAAGCATTGGCACTTTCTTAAAAACCGACACAGGCTATAGAGTTACCGCACCAGAAGGGTTTGTTGCCATAGGACACGATGGTGGCGCAGTTAAACTGGTAGACAGAATCGAATTTAGCCGTGAAAACTTCCTGGCCACCAAAGCCTGGAGCAAAACCTAACCTATCCCAACCATTTTTTTCCAAAGGCATAAATAATTGTATGCGTTTCGACGCAGACTTTTTAAAGGAATAAGAAAATGGCAGTATTTACACGTACAAATGGTAGCGCCGAAACAGTAGTAAGCGTTGGTGCAGTTTCTGTTAGCGCAGAAACATCCAGTACACCAATCATGGTTGGTGTTGGCCCAAGCCCAATTGAATTCAGAACCCTAGTAGCAAACGCTACAATGGCCGCTGAAATGGGTACAGGCGAAGCAGTTGAAGCTCTACTCAAGTGGTTAGGCACAACTTCGACAATCCTAGGATACCAAGTTGACACAACAACACTAAGTGTTATGACACAAGCAGCCGACACAACAAGTTGGACAGCAGCAAATGCTAACACCGCTCTAGACGGTGATAGTATTATTAACATCCGTGTTCAAAGCGTTAACGACACAGGCTTTAAACTAGCAACAAGTTAATTTTACGGAAATTAGCAAAGAAGGCAGCAATTATGCTGCCTTTTTTGTTGGCTATAAATATTTGACCATGCGTGATATATTAATGACCACACTGGTAGACATTACCAACACTGGTGTAATCAAAGGTGAAAGCCCGGAACGTGATCAAATGCGTAACTGGCAGTCAGTGCTACAGGTCTTGGGACTGCGTACACAAGTAAATGTTATAGCAGGTCCTGAAGTGTTCCAGTTAGAAGACCTTGAAGGTTTAGACTTTGGTGAAGATTATCGGGGACAGCACAACGTATGGGCCATGCGTTTTTGTGAAATGGACGCCAACGACATTTATTCAGTCAAAGAACTTAGAGAAGATTTCAATGAAGTGCCTGTTATTGTAGGATTAGAAGAAACTGCACGCTTCATGCTGCCTATATTTTTCAGCTACGGCACACTAAAAAACATACACTTTAGATATAACGAGCACAGATAAATATTAGTTGATGCTACGGCACCACTAGGCACTCTTTATGGCTCACACTGGCTTACTAAAAAAGCATCGTATAACTATACGAGAATATAATGTCATCTACAGAGATAGAGAAAAAGAACCTGGAGGCGCACGTAGAACTATGTGCTGAAAGGTATGAAGCTTTGGACCACAAATTAACAAACTTGGACAACAGGTTAACCAAAGTCGAAGAGCACGTTATTGCGATACGTGATAACATCACTCAAAAAACAGGTGGCATTAACAAACAGACAATCACAATGTTAAGTGGAGTAGCCGGAATACTGCTAACTACTATACTAGGATTGTTATTACACTTGGCAACCAAATAACGTGAAGATCGTCGAAGTAACCAAATCATTCTCAGTGGCTATCACTAACGAAGAAGCAGACTTGTACATCAAGTTTGACACAGATACGCCCATGATGAAACGTCATGAAATGACTGAGCAACAAATAATAACGGCCAATCAACTAGTAAACAAAGATTTATTAATACGTAAAAAGAATGAAGACGGCCAAATCATCTATAGAAAAAGAAGTAGCAGGTAAACTGCTGGTAGACGTTGCGTTTGAACGAGCACATCGTTGGACAGAACGCGAGTTCAATCAACTAAGATACAAAGAAGATTTTATCATACATGTACCCATGTCTAAACGTTCGTGGGCAGTGGGCAAATTTGATCTAACCTTAGTGGGCGATCATCGTTGGCACTTAACTGATAGAGACCGAATTGACCTAACGTTTTACAGCAGAAAAGCCGCAGTATTTTATGCGTACTTTACTCAACGTCGACAGTACAAATTAGCGGATCCTCTGGTTAGATCGGATCAGGATGTTGCCAAATACAGAGATGAACTAGAATTTTATAGCCAAAAACTTGCAAAACAATTGAAAAATAAAAAAATAACATTTGACACACAACTGTATCAAAGCAGGTATTTAGAAAGTCGAGCACGGTACAATAGTGCTAGAAAAGAACTAGAAAAAACTCTAAACCAAACTAAATATACTAAAGTTTGGGACCAAATATTATGAACTTAAAAGAATTAGCACCAAAGCCTACAAAGCGATTTAACAAAGTTATGGAAAGCCGTTTCGGCTTCGCCATCGACTATGACAACCTAAGTCCAGTTAAGGCACAAAAGATGAGTTTCGCCATTGGCGAGCAACTAACAAAAATCCGTCAAAGTTACGGAGCACATACCGCAGAGCAAAACCCCAAGTATATGGAAATGCTCATGGTACGTGAAGGCTTAGATGCTTGGTTGGCAGAAAACTTTGATGGAGAAGTTGAGCCTCAACAGCAACTAACAGAAGGTGAATTAGAAACCGCTGAAGTAGTATTGGCTGCAAAAGACATGCAGGACAGTGTACAGGCAATGGTTGAAGACGCCAGCAAGATGCTTAACGAGCAATTGCCCCCATTGTTAGATACCATCCGTGACCAAGTTGGTGTAGCACAAGGTGATCAGTTTAGAAATACTGTAGCACCAGCACTGCAAACACTATTAGATCAGTTAAACACAGCACGTGACACACTAGATCAAGCAAGCCGCGCACTAGCAGGTGAGCAAACTGCTGAGCCAATGTCCATGGGCGGTGAAGAACCCGCTGCCGAATTACCTGGTGGTGATGAAGACTTAAGCGACCTAGACAGCGAAGATGATGGTTTTGCTACCAGCGACGCTGCTGCAGGTGGTGAAGAAGAAATGGGCAGAGAGCGCCGCTAATGCGTCTAAGCGAATTTGCAGGAGACAACCCAGACAGGAGCAGTGACTTATATGCAAATGTAGTCACTGCTCTTAGTCTCATGCAGAATCAAATTAAAGATAAAAAACTTAAAGCAGAAATTCCCACAGAACTGGTATTACGATATATTCGTAATACTGGAATGGCTGGTTTTAGTTATCAGGACCTTGTTGCTGCTAATTCCCAAGAGCCAGCAATGAAATCAATAGTAAAAAATATCACACCAGACACTGTTACTGTAAACACTGACACTGCTGCAGACGTTGAAAATCCAGACGAAGTAGCGCAGGCAGTAGACAACCCAGAACAAGTTGTTTCGAACATGGCCAAAGACGCCATGGCTCGTAGACAAGACTAATTAAATACTGTATAATATTTTTTTTAGGAAGATACTATGGCGTATTCTGATAAAGTTCTGGACCACTATGAAAACCCCCGTAACGTAGGCAGTTTTGCCAAAGATGAGCCAGGCGTTGGCACGGGCATGGTTGGTGCTCCGGCTTGCGGTGACGTCATGAAATTACAGATCAAAGTAGACAACGGTGTAATCACAGATGCACGGTTTAAAACTTATGGGTGCGGTTCGGCAATTGCAAGTTCCAGCTTAGTTACAGAGTGGGTCAAAGGAAGAACATTAGATTCTGCTGCCCAAATCACCAATAGTGAAATAGCATCAGAACTTGCATTGCCTCCAGTTAAAATACATTGCAGTATTTTGGCAGAAGATGCTATCAAGGCAGCAGTAGAGGATTATAAAAAGAAAAACTATTCATGAGGATAAAAATTTGTTCCCACGGAAAAGAAAAGATCCAAGGTTCTCATTATGATATAACAGCAACAAAATTATACCTCAAAACATGGTATGATTTATATGGATCTAATCCAAACACAGAATGGTTATTGGGGGGTTACTGGTTAGGCAATTCTAATAAATTGACTGCCGATTCTATATTAGATGAAAACCCAGACATAGTTGGCTTTGGTTGTTATGTATGGAATTACTTAGATCAACTTGATATTGCAAAGACTATAAAACAAAAAAATCCAAACATAATAGTGGTTTTTGGTGGTCCAGAGTTAAGTGTACACAAAGATATAGAAGGGTACGAAGAAGTCCAAAAAAATTTTTTTATTAATAATTCTTTCGTTGATTACGTTGTATACGGTGAAGGCGAAAAACCATTTCAACAAATTATAGATTTTGAGTCGGGTTATTTACAAGATACCAATTCTTTTATTAATATAGTTAAAAACAATAATGGTACTCGTCAATTATTTCCATTTGAACGAATTACAGACCCTGCATTTTTAAATTTAAGCATCTACCTAGAAAATAAAGATTATTTCTTAAAGGAAATACAATTATTAGAACAAGAAGGCATACATCGTGATACTCAAGCATGGGTAATTGAATATGCAAGAGGATGCATGTATAAATGTAGTTTTTGTGACTGGAGCCAAAACCTGACCAAAAAGGTATCTAGAAAAAAACATAGTTGGAAGGATGAAATAGATTTATTTTGTACAGCAGGTGTTAGTGCAAGAGTTATTGACGCTAATTTTGGGCAATGGCCACAGGATGTTGAAATTTTTGATTATGCTATGTCAAAATTTGAAACTTATAAAAGTTTCATATTTATGGTAAGCAATACGTCAAAGTTAAACAAAGAAAGAACATTATATTTTAATTTAAAAAGTATACAAACTTATGGTATGGGCTCAGGTATAAGACCTAAGATTTCTATCCAGGACACTCATGGTGATGTTTTAGAGAATATAAACAGACCTGGTACTGATATGGTTAAAATAGAAGAATCTATAAAAACCTTTAAAGAACTTTTATCTTGGAATGAGTTCCTTCAGATAAAAGTTGAACTTATATTGGGTTTACCTGGGCAAACTTTTAATCATATGAAAAATACGTTTAAAGAGTTATTTCGAATAGGAGTACGACAAAATATTCTTTTATTTGACTGGTATTTGCTTCCAAATAGTCCAGCCGCAGACGAAAATTACAGAAAACTTTGGGGTATAAAAGCAAAAAAATATTATACTATCTCAGAAAGTTTTGCAAATGCTCCTTTTAAATTTTTAAGTTTAAAACATGCTTATCAAGAAATGTTAGACAATACAAAGACTGAATTTAGAAGTACAGGAAATATAGTGTCTGAAACAAAAAGTATGTCATTTTTAGAAATGCAGGCTGTTAGAATCCTTTGGAACTTTCTTCGTTCTAGACTGATTCATGTTGAACATGAATTTCCTGATCATAATTATTCGTATGATGAATATTGTAATGAAGTTGATGAATATTCAATAAAAGCTCTTAATATGGCCGAGGAGCAATGGTTATATACAAATAAGTTAATAGATGAGTATGGATTTGTTGTATATGGATATTGGGATGATAAAGAAAAACTATTGTACCCTAGGTACCATTTTATAGATATGATAAAAGATGATATCACTTACTGAATTAGCGGCAGAAAAAGTTAGAACTCAATTACAAAAACGTGGCCAGGGGTTAGGTATTCGTATAGGAGTAAAAACCACTGGCTGTAGCGGTTTAGCTTATGTATTGGAATATGTGGACAGACCCGATCCCATGCGACCATTGACTTTTGACTGTCATGGTGTTACAGTATACGTAAACACAAAAGACGCACCATACTTAGAAGGTTTAGAAATGGATTGGGTCAAACAAGGACTAAATGAAGGATTCGAATTTCGTAATCCGCAGGAACGAGACCGTTGCGGCTGCGGAGAAAGTTTCCGTGTATGAAACCTTGGACCAGAGAAGACACTCAATATTGGATTAATCAACTTGAAAATAGAGTTCAAGATATTGAATTTTATTTAGACATTGCTACACGCTGGTGTGAAGACAGATTTATACACGATGAGCAACGAGTAGCAGCCTGCTATGTAATTACAATTATTTGGGTATGTGCCCAACGAGATGAATCTGTAAGTAGACAAGAAGTAATGGAAATAATGGGCGTAGAACTTTGGGAAGATTTCGAAGATCATGAATTTTTCCTTGGTGATGAATTTATGGATAAAGAATTAGAAGAACTACTGGAGCATGTTGTAGAGAAATTCGAAGATGATTATTGAACGATATAATTATAAAACTATTACAAGAGAAAGCGTAGACGGAAAACGGCATTACTGTTTGCCTGATGGATCTAAAGTACCTAGTGTAACTACAATCCTGGACAAAACTAAACCTTTGGAAAAACGGCAGGCACTAGCCAACTGGAAGAAGCGTGTGGGCGAAGAACGTGCTCAACAGATTACCACGGAAGCAGCCGGGCGTGGTACTAGAATGCACAAGTGGTTAGAGGATTATGTAAAAACAGATGTGCTGAACGAGCCAGGCACAAATCCTTACAGCCAACAAAGCCACACAATGGCTCAGAAAATTATCTCCGAAGGTCTAAACAAAGTGGACGAGTTTTGGGGTATGGAAATTCCCTTATACTACAGCGGACTGTATGCTGGTACTACAGACTGCTTGGGCTTATGGCAAGGTCAGCCTGCAATAATGGACTTTAAGCAGACCAACAAACCCAAGCGGCGCGAATGGATTGAAGACTATTTTTTACAACTCAGTGCCTATGCACAGGCGCACAATATAACACACGGAACTGACATCAAAACCGGTGTTATTTTAATGTGTAGCGCCGATTTTGAGTACCAAGAGTTTGTTTTAGAGCCCGAAGATTTTGAGTATTGGAGTCAGCGCTGGTTCGACAGAGTAGAGCAGTATTATAGAGAAAACTAAATATACTATAGGACATAGAACGAAAACATGGCTATAGTACAAATCAGTCAAATCAAGCATCGCAGAGGTACAAATGAAACACTACCTCAACTTGCCAGCGCAGAACTAGGCTGGAGCATTGATACCCGTCAACTTTATATCGGAAATGGCACACTAGAAGAAGGTGCACCTGAAGTTGGTAACACAGAAATTTTAACTGAATTTAGTAATATTGCTGGAGTTACAAAATATACTCAACAATTAACAAATAACACCACTGCAAATATTGCCAGTCTAGTATTTGATTCAAGCGATCCTAGTGTAATTATAACTTACAGTCTTGTAAGAACACACACTGATACAGTTAATGCCAATGTTAAAACAGGAACACTAACTGTAAGCCAATATCTTTCCAGAAATTCCAGTACTGATACAAACGTTGAACTAGGAGACACCGGATTTAGTTTCACTGTAACTCAGGTAAACAATGTTTGTTTTATTGCAGGTACTATTACTGACCAAAGTATTGACGCAAATTTAACATATACAATTAATAACTTAGCAGTTTAATCAATGTGGAATCTACTACCGCATGAGCGTCTGCGTTCATGGCAAGAGTTTCGAAATGATCTATCTAATTTAGATTTGGCATCTGCTTGTTACCAAACAGAGCATCTTTGGAGTTATGCTCCCTACGTCCAAAACTACTTACATTTTGATTATGTAGATGAATGGCCCAATCCTTGGGAATTATTATATGATAATTACTATTGTGGACTTGCAAAAGCATTGGCAATAGTGTATACTTTATATCTTAGTAGCCATAAACCCCAAATCGAAATAAGAGTATATAATGACCCGTCAACCATGGAACAATATAATTTAGTTTATGTTGACAAAGGAAAATATGTTCTTAATTACATTCATGACGAGGTTGTAAATAGTACACAGGTTAGCAAACAGTTAGTGCTAAAGAGAACGATTAGCACTGAAGAATTAAAATTAGAACAATTAGTTTAAGAGAGATCAATGACACAAATTCAAGTATTAAAAAGAAACGGTGAGAAAGAACCACTAGATTTAGAAAAACTACACAAAGTTGTTTTCTGGGCTACCAAAGACATTACAGGTGTAAGTGCAAGCGAAGTAGAAATTAAAAGTCATATTCAATTTTACAATGGCATCAAAACATCGGATATCCAGGAAACACTAATTAAAAGTGCTGCTGATTTAATCAGTGAAGAAACTCCTAACTATCAATTTGTAGCAGGTAGGTTAATTAACTACCACTTGCGTAAAGAAGTCTATGGTGAGTATGAGCCATGGCCATTGTTAGACATTGTTAAGAAAAATGTAGACAAAGGGTTTTATGACCGGGGCCTGCTAGAAGCATACTCAGAAGAGGAATGGGCTGAACTGGAACGTGCAATCGACCATCACAAAGACGAGCACTTTACTTACGTGGCCATGGAACAGTTCCGCGGCAAGTACCTTGTGCAAAACCGTGTAACAGGTGATATCTTTGAAACACCGCAGGTAGCATACATGCTTATTGCGGCAACATTGTTCCAGAGTTATGACAAATCCGTTAGACTACAATGGGTAAAGGATTATTATAATGCTGTTAGCAACCACGATATTAGTCTTCCTACTCCAGTTATGGCTGGTGTACGCACACCGCAAAAACAGTTTAGTAGTTGCGTTCTCATTGAGTCTGATGACAGTCTTGATAGTATCAATGCTACTGCAAGTAGTATTGTTCGTTACGTAAGTCAAAAAGCCGGCATTGGCATTGGCGCAGGACGTATTCGTGCATTAGGTTCGCCTATTCGCAATGGTGATGCTTATCACACAGGAGTAATTCCTTTCTACAAGCACTTTCAAAGTGCCACACGCAGTTGCAGCCAAGGTGGTGTACGCAACGGTGCTGCTACTTTGTACTATCCTATCTGGCACTTGGAAGTAGAAGATCTGTTGGTTCTTAAAAACAACAAAGGAACAGAAGACAATCGTGTGCGTCATATGGACTACGGCATCCAGTTTAACAAGTTGATGTATGAACGCCTAATCCAAGGTGGTGATATTACTTGCTTTAGTCCTCATGATGTTCCTGAAATGTACGAAGCATTCTTTAACGATCAAGAACGGTTCAAAGAACTGTACGAACGTGCAGAGCGTAACACACGTCTACGCAAAAAGACTTACAAAGCAGTTGAACTGTTTGGTAAGTTCATGCAAGAGCGCAAGGATACAGGACGCATCTATTTGCAGAACGTAGACCATGCCAATACACACAGTCCCTTCAAAGAGGATCGTGCTCCTATTAAGATGAGCAACTTGTGTTGCGAAATTGACTTGCCCACAACGCCATTGTCAGATGTAAATGACCCCGATGGCAGAATTGCACTTTGCACATTGAGCGCAATTAACTGGGGCAATGTTAAGCAGCCACAAGACTTTGAACGTATGTGTACATTAGCAGTGCGTGGTTTGGATGCACTACTAAGTTATCAGAACTATCCTGTACTTGCTGCCAAATTGGCCACTGACGAATTTAGACCTTTGGGCATTGGTATTATTAACTTTGCCTACTTCTTGGCCAAGCACGATGTCAGTTACAGTGATCCCAGTGCTCTTGCTCTTGTCGACGAGTACGCAGAAGCATGGAGTTACTACTTGCTGAAAGCCAGTGTAGAGTTAGCCAAAGAATTCGGCCCATGCACACGTTGGCAAGACCTAAAAAGTGCCAATGGCATCATGCCAATTGATACACGCAAACGTGAAGTTGATGAACTTGTGGCACACCAAGAGCGTATGCCATGGGCAGAACTGCGCCGTGAAGCACAACAACATGGACAACGGAATGCTACCTTAATGGCATTGATGCCAGCAGAAACTTCAGCACAGATTTCAAACAGTACAAATGGCATTGAACCTCCAAGAAGTTATGTCAGTGTCAAGCAAAGCAAGCATGGTGTACTCAAGCAAGTGGTGCCTGAATATCGACGTCTAAAGAACAAATATGAACTACTTTGGGACCAAAAATCGCCCGAAGGATACCTAAAAATCTGCGCTGTGTTGCAGAAATATATTGACCAAGGTATCAGTGTAAACACCAGTTACAATCCTCACTACTTTGAAGATGAAAAGATTCCAATGAGTGAGATGTTGAAGCATTTGTTGATGTGTTATAAATATGGTACTAAACAGTTGTACTACTTTAACACCATGGATGGCCAAGGTGAGATCGACGTAGACAAACTAACACAACGGCAAGACGAACCTGTTGAAGTTTTGGAAGACCAAGAAAACTGCGACAGTTGCGTAATCTAATAGGAATAATAACAAATGAGCGTTTTTAAAGTTAATGAAAAAAGTAATCTATCCCGTACCATGTTTTTTGATGGCGGAGTTGATATTGCACGTTATGACACTATCAAGTATCGTCAATTTGAAAAACTAACAGACAAGCAGTTAGGTTTCTTTTGGCGTCCAGAAGAAGTTGATGTGCTACGTGATGCCAAAGACTTTAAAGAACTAACACCATTTGAACAACATATTTTTACCAGCAACTTAAAACGCCAGATCCTATTAGACAGTGTACAGGGACGCAGTCCTAACATGGCATTTTTGCCTGTAGTCAGTATTCCAGAATTAGAAACTTGGATTCAGACTTGGGCATTCAACGAAACTATTCACAGCCGCAGTTACACTCACTTGATTCGTAACGTTTATAGTGATCCCAGCACAGTGTTTGATGAACTAACCACAATTCCTGAAATTCTTGACTGTGCCAAAGACATCAGCAAATACTATGATGACTTTATTGACGCAGCCACGGCCTATGGTTACTTGGGTTTAGGCACACACACTGTTAACGGCGAGTCTGTGGTTGTTGATATGTATGATCTTAAAAAGAAACTATGGTTGTGTTTAAACTCAGTTAATGCACTTGAGGGCATTCGTTTCTATGTAAGTTTTGCATGTTCGTGGGCTTTTGCAGAACTCAAGAAGATGGAAGGTAATGCTAAAATTATCAAACTGATCGCAAGAGACGAAAATATACATTTAGGTTCAACGCAGACCCTTATAAAATTGTTACCACAAGACGATAGTGATTTTGCAAAAATCAAATCGGAAACTGTTGCGGAATGTGAACAAATGTTCTTGAGTGCTGCTGAACAAGAAAAACGTTGGGCAGAATACTTGTTTAAAGATGGATCAATGATTGGTTTGAATGCCAAACTACTCAGCGACTATGTTGACTGGTTGACCTGTAAGCGTATGACCGCTGTTGGTTTAAACTGCGGCATCAAGCCCGGCAGTAATCCTTTACCTTGGACTGCTAAATGGATTGCAGGTGCCGAAGTGCAAGTTGCCCCACAGGAAACAGAAATTTCCAGTTATGTTATTGGTGGAACAAAGCAGGACGTAGACACAGACACATTCAAAGGTTTTAGTCTTTAAGGCCTTAAATTCAAAAACAGAGCAGAAATATTACTGCTCTGTTTTTTTGTGGTATATAATACAATAAAGGAATAACGATGCTGACAGTATATTCAAAAAACAATTGTCCATTTTGCGTACAGGCAAAAAATCTATTAAAACTCAAAGGTATTGACTTCGAAGAAATTAATATTGAACAACAACCAGAAGCAAGAGAGTTTGTTGTAAGTGAAGGTCACAGAACTGTGCCTCAAATTTACAAAGATGGTGAGTTGTTTGTACAAGGCGGATTTCAAGGACTACAAAAACTTACAGAAGAAGAACTACGAACAAAGGCAGGTGTTTAATGTTAGTTAGTAATCAAACGCAGTACAGCAAAGGTGACTTGGTTAGTTTTAAATTAGCCAACGGTGACGAAATCGTGGCAGAAATTGTAGACAGTACAACGTTCGGATGGACTATTAAAAAGCCTTGCGTAGTAGTGCCCAGTCAGCAGGGCATTGGTTTAATGCAGGCATTGTTTACAGGCAAGGTAGATGCCAACATGGATCTCAGCAAAAACAGTGTGTTGCTACACGCAGAAACTGTAGCAGAACTGCACAGCCACTACTGGAAAACTACCACAGGGTTTGAACTAGCACCTAAAGCCAGTATTGCCAAATAGACAGTTTTAAGAGCCATAAATACCGTATAAGGTTAATTTATGCCAGGAATAGCAAGAGTTGGTGATACATATGGACCAGGAGGAGTACTTACTTCTCCCGTCAGTCCCAATGTCATTGTGAATGGTAGACCAGTTGCACTTAACGCAGTTGCCTACACACCTCACCCGTGCTGCGGTAAAATTGGTTGTCCTCCAACACACTGTGGCGGCACAGTACCAGGAATGCAAGCATTGGGATTTCAAGTTTTTGTTAATGGAGTCCCGCCTGTGCTTAAAGGTGATAATGGCATATGTGGACATGCTGTACGTACTGCTAGTGGTGACGTAAAAGTTGGTACCGGCGACGGCTTTGCAGAAAATCCAGATTTTGGCACATTTGATACATTATTAGAGCCAGAACTGGCTTTTGATGGCATAACAAACTTTGATTTTGGATAATATAGTATGGCAGAACCAAGTGCAGTATATCAAGGTAACACACCCTCATTAGAAAGCGGTGGACTTAATGCTCTACAGTTATCATTGGCCAACTTTATGGCTATTGGCAATCCTCCTCCGTTTGCAGTAAACGATGCTTTTATGCAGACAATGAAAACGTTTAGTGACTCGGGTGTATTGAGTCCATTTACACTAGATCCAGTAACGGGCCTGCCTAGAATCCCAGACTTAAATTATAGCATTAGTGATGGCATCGCTTATGTTGCCCGAGGTGATGATATGTATTTGTTACGTCGAGCACAAGACTGCGGCCCAGACGAAAACAGATTAGAAGAGATTTATTTAGGACGTAGGCCTGATGTTGCTGAGGGTACTTGGGCGTTTTACGGGCAAGTTGTTGGCGGAACTGTTTCCAGTGGTGCAAACGATGGTTCGTGGGGCGGCGAGGCAACAGTTACAAACGTTGTTAGCCTGGGTTATGTTGACGTAAACGTGGCTGACTTCTCACTCGGGTTCAATCCTTATTCTGATAGCTCGACGAGCGGTGGCAGTACAGGTAGTTTTGGCGCTACATCAGTAAACGGCGGCACAGATCCAAATGATCCTAAGTATGTCTGTACTGCAATGTGTCGTACTTATGGCTTCGGTGAGTTTAGAACTAAGATATGGTTAGCATGGAGTCGTAAACATCTCAATGACTATCACCAAATTGGTTATCATACTTTATTCCTCCCAATGGTAAACTATGCTTACTACTCTGGTACAGACAGCGTAGGTAAAAAAGCAGTTAGAGCCACATTAGAATTCTTGATGCGCCACAGAACAGCAGACCTGCGTGCAAGACTCAGGGGCAATTCAGTAAAACGTGACACCATTGGCAGAATTTGGAACGCTATCTTCGAACCTTTAATTTATATTACAGGTAAGATAAAAGGACGCAAGTAAATGGCTGGGATTTTTAACATTAACTTAGCCCGTGATGGTGCTTACAACGTAAACGGCAATTACTACAGTAGAGAAAAGTTAATTTATCCTACGCCACGAAAGTTATGGTACAACTACAATGCTTTGGCCATACTGGCCTATATTACTGAAGCAGAATATGATTTAATCGTTGCAAACTTTCCTGGCTACGTTTATCCTCCACAACAAGTTGGTTATTCGAGAATAGAAAATTTTAATAATTTTCAAAAAGCAGATCAACCACAGCCAAACATCGACACCGAACAGGGTGAAATTACTGTATTACAACAACAAACAGATTACTTATTGAATCGACAAAACCAAGGAATTGACTTCATCGGCCCGATACTGCCTAATCCTCCTTTGTTTAGAAGGACACAGGATCCAGAAGTTAGCGGCGCTCCTTACTATTACATAGATAAAAATCCTGGTTCTCCCGTACACAAATTAGTTTATATTACCTACGAAGCACAACAATTCTTAATTCAAACAGACTATTACAATATCAATTTGGCAACCCTTAATTACTACGGTCCTTTTGGTATTCCTATGTATTATGATGATGGCACGGACGGTGTAAACGGTCCACCAGGTAGTGGTATAACTGGCTCATCTCCAAGCGTTAGTGGCGAGTCATGCCCGCCTGGAAGTTTTAGCGTCAACGGTGGTTATTGTGCCCCAGGAGTATTTGACAGTTCCGGACAAGTAGTCACTGACGGTCAAGGAAACCCTGTCACAGTTGGAGGCGGCGGCTTTAGTTTCGCTGGAGGTGCTTCGGGTTACGACGCCGGCCAAAGACTAACTGGTTTTTCTGTGTTTTCTGGTAGCGGTGTATATGACGGTTCACTGAGTGCTCAAGGTAATATGGTTGCCATGCAGTTAAATGAAGGAAAATATCAGACTGAAGTACAAGGCAGATATCTTGTTGCTAAACCTTATCACCAAGGATATTTTAAAACTTATTATAGAGATCCTGCTGCTGATATTTTTGGTGCAAACACACAGATGCCTGCGCTAACAGGTGTCATGCCGGAAAAATACTCAGATGTGCCTGGCAATGCAGTATACTATACAGATCTGCAACTATATAGAATGAGTGGTAGCAACCAGTGGGATCAGTTTTATTTCATAAACACATTTGGTCAGATTGTAGGCTGGGTATTACAATGCAATAATTATCTTGAAGCACTTAAAAAAGCAGAAGATACTAATTTGGCTTACTACGGTGCAGACAGTTTTCAAGTCCTGACTACACAGGGATTTAGTAGGTACCAAACGGGAACTGCACTTGTTCAGGCATTTAGGAATTTGGGGACAATGGCCAGTCTGATAACAGCAAAAAACAGTGTTGGCCAACCTTATTTTGGAACTGCAAATGCAGTTGCAGAAGTTCTAATAGATAATGGCCTTGGGTATATCAACAACCTAAGTACAAACATATATGCTGCAGGTGTAAATTTCGATGACATAGGTAACACTCTTTATACCGACTTTATAACAGATCAGTTAAGGCAGATAACAAACGCCGCAGACCTACAGACTATTCAAGAAGTGCTGCAGAGTAACATTCCTAATATTGCCAACCCTCTTGATTATACAAGAATAGATAGGGCCAGCGGATTACCCAATGACAGTGAATTTACAGACTTTCAGGCAGTGGGCCAAGACTTTGTAAATCGTGCGCCAAATCTCACACTGACCAACGGCATAGATATTGCAAACTTGATTGATAAAATTCAAAGCGGTGTAACTCAAAGCGTAGAAGACTTGGCAGGAACTGACACATTGCTAACCCAGGCGCAAATTGATAGTTTAAGAAGTTTCTTACCATTTGGCGCAAATAACGAACCCATTACAATGCTAAATGTTATTGGTATGTCAAGTGGCTATCAAAACGTGATTATGTCAGAAGTAAATGATGGCATTGCTCAATTGTTTGCAACAAGTTATGGACCACAGATCAGAGATACTTTTACAGAAATCAGTAGATTGAGTGCAAGGCTACCATTAACCACTGCTGAATTTAGTCAAAGTGCGGCAACTTGGGATACACAATTAGAAAACAAGAAAAACGATTACTATACTTTAATCAACACAATCATGGCAGATACTACAGGAAACATTCCTGCTATTGTAGATCAGATTAATTCAAATTGGGATAAGTTTACCAGTAACTTGTACTACGAGTTTAAAAATTATGCTAAAGCCAACATTACAGCCGGCAACTTTGGTGACAATCAAACTGTGTTTAGTTTTGTCCAAAGCATGCCAGGTTATGCAGCAGACCAAGCTAACATTGCTACAGACTACATGTTGTATGGGTTAACTCAGGACAATACGGGCGGTGAAGTAGCAAGAACAGTTTTGGATACTGGCAAAAACGACGACTTTTTACAGCAGGCTGGTGTAACCATAAACAGCACATTGTAACAAAACTGCCAAAAAACTTGTAAAAACCCAATAAATTCAATATAATACACGCAGTTTTTACAGTTCTGTATGTAGTTTATTGCTTTGAACACTCAAGGTATATAAGTTACTACTCAAAAAGAAGGAGTAAGAATATGACAACAAGAGCAACCGAAGTTGCCGGTTCAGCATTTTTTTATCTTTTCAAATTGGCAATGTTTACTGCATTGGCAATTGTGACTGGCATAGTAATTGCTGACTATACACAAAAACAGTTCGACGAACACGGAGCAAGTCTATTAGCCAGCGCCGACTTTACACCCAGCCTGGCTGAAAAAGATAGACAGTTAAGATGTTTGGCACGCAACATTTATTTTGAAGGTGCCAACGAACCTGTGGAAGGCAAAATTGCCATTGCACAAGTAACCATGAATCGTGTGGCACATGAAAACTTCCCTAATGATGTTTGCAGTGTGGTGCATCAAAAATTCAAAGTGGCGGGAAAATATGTTTGTCAATTTAGTTGGGTCTGTGTGACCAAACACAAACCAAAACACATAGACAATCCGCAGTATACAGAAAGCCTACAGATAGCCAAACGTGTGTTCTATGAAAACTATAGACTACCAGGACTGACTGAAGCACTCTACTACCATGCTACTTATGTGCGACCAAATTGGCGTAGGTGGAAAACTAAACTTACTAAAATTGGTTTACACATCTTTTACAAAGAACGTGAAGCATAATGTTTACTGAAGAGCAAAAACAACGGATCCAAGAATTTGTAAACAAAGTCGGTGCATGGCCCGTATGGTCTATGTTACGACATGCCATTGGAGAAAGTTTTGGCTGGGTTGCAATTTTAGTTTTACATAGTGCAACCATACCAAACTTGCTGGCTTACAAAGAAGGCTTAATCGAACAGCCCATGGACTTTGATGTTGTTGTGTTTATTTGGTCTTCTTTAGTACTAATGTTCATAAAAGGTTTGGTCAACCGAGAATGGTTAAATACAGTTACCATCGGTATAGGCTTTATTGTACAGGCTGTACTTTTAGGAATTTTAGTATTTAGGTAACAAAGTGAACTATTTCGACTTACTGGACCGATTACATCAACTGTATTATAAATGCATAGGTCAGGAGTTGACTGCCAAACAGATTTGTTACAAACTAAACAGAAACATTCCCAGTAGAGACATTAGAGTATACGGCTTAGAAAGCATAGGCGTATTAGACAACAAGTTTGAAACATCAGGCTTATACGATCCTGAACTGGATCAAGACAGTAAACAGTGTATCCTAATTGAAATACAGTTTCCGGTTCGCAAACCCACTTTTTGTTTTGATGAATCTGACTTGTCATTTGCTCACTGGCATGAACTGGCAGTGGACATTGCCAGCATCATAGGGCACGAGTTTGTACACATGGGTCAGTTCAGACGCAGACATTTTAATGAAGGCAGACTTTATCGTAGTAGAGAAAAGAATCTATTCTTTAAAGAACACCAAGAATATTACGGCATGAATGATGAAATAGATGCCTATGCTTTTACTGCGGCTGCAGGTATGGCATTGGAAAAATTTGTTTATCAAAAGAAAAATGTCAATATTAAAAAGACACCAACTTATCAAATATATAGACATTATTTTCGTAAAGACACTAAAATAATAGACTTGTTGGTCAAAAAGAGTACGACATATTATCGTAAATTAGAAAGGCAATATCGTGACAAATACAATAAAAAATAATTTAGACATTACTGAAGAAGATTTAGAAGAAATTAATGACACAATTGAGGGAAATGAATTTGTATTTGTTTTAGATGTTGAAGGTAATTTAAAAACTGTAATTTTACCGGGCGAAGCAGATGAGAATGATTTACCCGAAAATGTAACTAAAGTATTACAGGTATTTGAATTAGACGATTTAAACCCACAAACTCTGCACTAATACTTAAGTAGTACTTGCTCAAAAATACCCAATTTAGTATAATATGGGTATGATGAAAAGAAAGCGTCGGCAAGACACCAACCATTGCGTATACGTTATTACCAATCGTGTTACTCTAGAGCAATACATTGGTATTACTGTGTGCGGGCAGAAACTAAGCCGGGCATTGAAAGTTCGGATGCAGAAGCACGTTCGTAGAGCACTTACTGAGGGCAAAGATTGGCCTTTATGCGAAAGTATTAGAACTTACGGCAGTAAAGCATTCGAGTACGGCATTGTGGACATTGTACGGGGTCGCAAACCCGCACACGGCTTGGAGCGTGAGTTAATACGTAAGTATGCACCTGCGCTGAATCAATACTAAAAAGTAATACTAAGGTAGTACTTGCTCGAAATTCTGAATTTTGCTATAATTATTCCATACAGTAACAAAACAGGAGTTGAACATGGAAAAAGCACTTTATCGTAGCCCGGTGTTTAGTAGCGGTGTTCCTTTCTTGGTTCCCGTTGAGGCACTTAGCACCTATGCCAAGCGCGATGAATGCTTGCTACAGATGCAGGCCCTAGGTGGCATTCATGCCGAACCCACTAAGGAGTTTTTGAAACTTCGCAGTAAGATGTTGGCCGCTCGCCGCAAAATTGAGCGTAACCGTTGGTGGGGCGAAGCTGCACCTGTGCATGGTTGGGAATCCGTAACCGTTTAACCTAAGGAGAAAAAAATGGGACGAGTCAAAGGCATGTTGATTGACCTTGCCGAAGATGCTACCTACATCGAACCCGATGAGTGGGCCGCGGCTTTTGAGCATGTTGTGGACAACGACTACATTGATAGTCTTGCCGAAGAATATGAGAGTTACAACAACCAAGGTTCGGAATTTGATTAACCGGGGGAATCGGATGTCTGGAGCCTAGGGCTAGGACTTTTGTCACTGCTCATCCGATTTAATTTTTAACAACCCGCTTCGGCGGGTTTTTTTATTGGTAAAATAAAACTTGCTTTTTTAATACCTTAGAAATTAAAATAAGTAATATTTGCACTATAAAAATTATAAATGTTCTTAGCAAGTTTAACTTTTTTAACTGGTCTGAGTATCTCAGCAGTTGCAATATATTATTCGGTAATTGGCTTGACTGCAATCTTTGCGGCCGCAGTTATTCCAATTGTAATCATGGGCACGGTATTGGAAGTAGCCAAGTTGGTTTCGGCTTGGTGGCTTAAAGCAAATTGGGAACGTGCTCCTGTACTGTTAAAGAGTTACATGTTCATTGCCGTGCTGGTTCTGATGTTTATTACCAGCATGGGTATTTTTGGTTTCTTAAGTAAGGCACACATCGAACAAACTGCCATGAGCACAGAGCAAGTGGCACAGATCTCTACTCTCGATGACAAGATGGCTCGCAGTGAAGCCAAGATAAAACGTTGGCAAGATGAAATCAGTAGGCTGCTCAAGGGTGAAGATGTTCGTGTTGACAACTTAGTGGACAATGAGCAGAAAGAGTTAGACAAAATCTACAGTCGCATTAAAGATGAAAAAGCCACACTTCGTGCCGCCGCTGACAAAAAGGTTGAACAACAGAACCAACGACTAGCACAGGCTACTGCACGTAAAGAAGCAGACATCAAAGCCGCAGAAGAAAGATTCAAAGGCAGTTTTGCTGGCGGCAGTCAATATGATGAAGCAGTAGACAAAGCCAAAAAGACTGAACTTGGGGTTGCCAGTGCCGCACAACGTGAAATCAGAAACGTCAACCGCACATTGGACCAGGATCTTAAACGGGTTGACGACAAGTATGCAACTGCAATTAAAGACATACAAACTCGCATTGCACAACTACGCAAACAGGCTTCCAATAAAACAGTAGACATTGACAAGCGTATTGAAGAACTTGAAGGTAATGTCAACAAAGAACAGGCCATAGTTGACGGTGCTAGAGAAGAAAAGTTTGTGTTTGAGAAAAACTATCGCAAACTGGAAGCAGAAGTTGGTCCTGTAAAATATATTGCTGAGTTTATCTATGGTGAACAAGCAGACAAGAACTTGTTAGAAAAAGCAGTAACTTGGGTTATTATCACAATCATATTTGTGTTTGATCCATTGGCTGTGCTGTTACTGTTAGCCAGTCAGATGAGTTTTGGCTGGGCAAGAGAACAAAAGCAAGAACCTGAAATAGAACATAAACTTGAGGAACTGGTAGAACAGATTCCAGAACCAGAAGAGCCCAAGGTTGATCCCTACGATGCAAAACACACACCGGAAACACATCCCTATTTAAGATCAGGATTCGATCAACCTGAGGGTTGGCCAGGGGATCCTGTTGCGGCCCAAGAACCAGAATCTAAAGAGGAGATAATTGATGAAGTACAAGATGAGACAGCGCCGCTGGGCGACACTACAGAAGCGCAAGAAGATTCTAAGCAAGTTGAGATAGATGGAGAACACTTCGATATTAATGAAGTTAAAATAAAAAATCACGCTGGCGGCTATGTTCAAGTAAATCAGAAATTAATGGCAGGCGATGTATTCCGAAGCCAATATCCAGAACTTGCTAAAAAATTTAGTTTACAAGCAGGTAGAGAAAGTCGTAGCGGCTTTGGTACAGCCTTTCCAAAGGATGCCGAAAAAGGAGACGTATATCTAAGAGTAGATGTAATGCCAAATAAATTGTTCAAATTTAATGGAAGTAAGTGGATAGAGATTGACAAATCCACATCTGACAGTTATACTTACGATGAACAATATATACAATACTTGATTGAAAAACTTGCATCAGGAGAATACGAACTTGATCAATTAAGCCCAAGCGAACAAGAACTTGTGGCGGAACAACTCGAAAGACAGAATGGCAAAACCTAAAATATCTATATTATTACCAACAAGAAAACGTACAGAAGCAGTTATAAAAAGCATAGGCAGTTTACTTGCCTATGCTAAAAACACTGCTGACATTGAAATCTTAATTGCCTACGATGACGATGATGAAGAAAGCAGAGAATTTTTCTCATCGACTTGGTTTGATTTTGTTGGGCAAACAGAAGCAACTACCAAAGTATTCGAAACTGAACGTTTTGGTTATTTAAAGTTGAATCGCTATGTTAATTTGTTGGGCGAGGAAGCAACAGGCGACTGGATTATGTTTTGGAATGATGACGCCTTAATGCAAACAGAAAATTGGGACGAGCATATTGTCAATGAAACAGGTTGGTTTGGCTGTTTGCGTATGCCTTGTACTTCAATGAATCATCCTTTTGCACTATTTCCAATAATTCCTAGATCTTGGGTAGATATTTTTGAAAAAATTAGTCCTGTTGCACACAGCGATTGGTGGATTTATCATGTGGCCAAATCAGCGGGAAGATTTAAAGATATTCCAGTTTTTGTTTACCATGATAGAGCAGATGTTACAGGTGGAAATAACGACGAAACGTACCAAGAACGAAGTTATGCCGCAGATGGACGAGATGCAACAAATCCAGATGATTATAGCCATCCCGACAGACGCAAAGAACTTGAAGAATGGATTACTAAATTAAATACTCTACTTCAAGATAAAGTTTATTAAAGGATTAATGATGCCAAGACTAATTACATATCCAGATATAAGTTTTGATGTTAACATACCTAAAGTTTTAATTAAAAATGCTAATTGGGACACAGAACTATGCCAACGAATTGTTAACGAATTATCTGAAAAAGAATATGACATTTACCTTTCTCATTCAGATATTGGGGATGTTCAGTGGGAAGAAGGTGTAAGGACAAAAGCGAAAATTACACTAGATGCTGATAATTTTAAACATAGGGATACTGTAGAATGGCTCAAGGAATTTGACGGAGACTTTCCAGCATGACCAAGGTATTTGTCAAAGACGACAACGTAGAAAGAGCATTACGTAAGTTTAAAAAGAAAGTAAATGAAAGTGGGTTACTGCAAAACTTGCGAGATCGCGAGCAGTATGAAAAACCCACTACAGAACGTAAACGTAAAAAAGCCGCCGCCAAAAATCGCTGGCGCAAAAAAGTTGAAAGCCAAAAATTGCCAGTTCGGCAGTTTTAATCATTGACTTTTTCTCCCTAAGAAATTATAATAAATAATATTGTAGATGCCCGGGTGGGGTCTACAAGTCATAAACTTGCTTATTAAGGAGAAAAAAATGACAAACTTTCACATTCAAACAATCGACTTACCTACTTTTGCTCGTCATGCTATCGGCTTTGACCGTGTGTTCAACGAATTGAACCGCACCTTTGCCAATAGTCGTACCAGCGACAACTATCCTCCCTACAACATCGCACGTCTTGATGACACTCACTATGTTATCGAAGTGGCTGTTGCAGGTTTTGCCGAAAACGAAATTGACGTTGAAATCAAAGACAGCGTATTGACCGTAACTGGCAAGCAGGAAAAGAAAGAAAAGGAAGTTGACTATGTACACAAAGGCATCAGCACTCGCGCATTTGAGCGCACCTTTACGTTGGCAGACAACGTAGAAGTACGTGCAGCCAGTGTACAGAATGGTATCCTAGCAATTGCACTTGAGCATGTTGTTCCAGAAGAACAAAAGCCTAAGAAAATTGCTATTAGTTACCAGAAGTAACAGCCAGGGGGATCCGTCCCCCTTTTTGGATTATCAATGAGCACAGAAACAGAAACCACAGTAGATGTCAAAATTAAGGCACGAGAGGACATTCCCGAGCCTGTCAATTATAATGTGATTTACATCAATGACGAAGTTACTACGCAGGAATTTGTCAGCGAAACTTTAGTGGTAATATTTCATTACACTAAGATGGCGGCAGACGATATGACAATGAAAGTGCATCAGGAAGGCAGTGCTGTGGTAGCAACACTGCCATTCGAAATGGCTGAGCAAAAAGGTATTGAAGTTACCATGCTGGCTCGTAACAACGGATTCCCACTACAGGTTAAACTAGAACCCGAGGCCTAAATGGACGTAATGCTTGACTTGGAAACACTGGCCACAAGTCCAGACTGTGTAGTGCTGACTTTTGGTGCAGTAAAGTTTGATCCATTCACTGACACTATAGACAAAGGCATGTACATTCGTTTAGACGTAGACGAACAGATTGCGCTAGGACGCAGAGTTGACGAAGGCACACTGGAGTGGTGGGGCCGACAAAATGAACAAGTCAGAGAAGAAGCCTTGGGCGAAGATGGCAGAATTTCAATTGATGAATTTACCAGTCAACTTAATCAGTTTATAGTGGGTGCAAACAGAATATGGGCACAGGGTCCTGTGTTTGACATTGTGATTTTAGAAAACTTGTACAGACAGGCGAGTAAACCTGCTCCTTGGCCTTATTACACTATTAGAGACAGTCGCACACTATTGAAGGCCTTGGGCGATGACAGAGAAGGTGGAGCAAACTTACACAATGCACTAGCAGACTGTGTCAGTCAAGCAGAGGCAGTACAATCAGCAGTAAAACGATATAAACTAACAGAACTATGAAATACTATCTAGCATACGGAATGAATACTAACATTGAGGAAATGCGGCGCCGTTGCCCTCAGGCACAGAGTTTAGGTAAAGTTACTGTGCCCAACTATAGACTGGCCTTCAAAACACATTGCGATGTTGTTTACACTCCAGGAGAAACAATGGAATGTGTGCTATGGAGCATTTCAGATCAATGCGAACTGGCCTTGGATCAATTAGAAGGCTTTCCGGATTACTATGACAAGCGCGAAGTACAAATCAAATACAACGGCAAAACTATTAGACCTATGATTTACTACATGTGTTCTGGGTTCGGTTATGCGGCGCCCAGTGAACATTACTTAACAATGGTGGCTGAAGGATATAGCAAACACAACATTCCTATCGCACAAATTATTACAGCATTAGAGGATATCACACGATGTACATTATTGTCGGCGAACAAAGAGCCAGTGTATTAAGGGATACTCATACAGTACTCAGTCTTGAAAAGATTGTTCACGAAGGCACAGAAGACAGAGCCTACTGTGTTATTCCCAGTGAAGTTGTGAATTTCATGGAAATTCCACAACTCGAACAACACGTGGGTTTGCACGAACAGTTTGTAGCAGAATACGAAAAAGAAAACTATCAGTACTGCCGAGATGCTGCTGAACATTTATATGGTAAGTTTGGCGGCGAACTTGATACATTTTACGATGAAATATTAAAACGCATCAGTTAACTTAAGCCAAACCCTCTGTAAATATCTATGGAGGGTTTTTTATGACTTGGTTCAAGCACAGACCAAAACCCAAGGATGGGGTTAGTTATCATCCTAACAAAAACACACCGGTGCAGCGAGCACTGTGGGATTCCGCAAAGAATCCACCCAAAGAACGGGACAATAAACTGCCACAAGAATTCAATAACCAAAATCAATAAATACTGCTGTCCACTTATAATCAAAACAAGGACAGAGGAGCAAAAAATGCCTAAGGCGTTTCGTTTAGCAAAAGCATTCAGTGCGTTTGCGTTTTTTATGATGGTTGCAGGTGCACATGCACAGACTTATGATAGCACCACAAAGGTTGATACAAACAATACTAGTACCAGTACCAGCACGGTAAACAGCACAAACACTAACAACAATACTAATACTAACACCAATACAACAACGGTGGACAGTACCAGCACGAATACTAATACTAATACTAATACTAACACCAACTATAATGTTAATAGTGGTGAGCAGACTTTTAACAATAACAATGTAACTACCAGTACAAACACTAACACAAACATCAACACAAATACTACCACAAGCACAAACACAAATACCAATAACAACACCAGTACGAGTACAAACACTAACACAAATACGAATACAAATAATAACACTACCACTAGTACCAATACAAACACGAACAACAATGTGAATACTGGCGACATGACCAATCGTAATATAAACGACAGTAAGATAGAGCAGACAGTAAAAAGTCCACCTCCCACTGCTGTAGCACCGTCAATGATGAGCGGAGGTAACAGTGATTTGTGTACTACAGGAACAAGTGGCGCATTACAGACGCAGATACTGGGTATTAGCACAGGCGGCACTGTAAGAGATCTAAATTGTGAAAGATTGAAGAATGCCAAAGTACTCTATGATATGGGCATGAAAGTAGCTGCAGTGGCAGTAATGTGCCAAGACAGACGTGTGTTTGATGCTATGTGGAATGCAGGTACGCCTTGTCCCTACGAGGGTAAAATTGGAGACGCCGCAAGAGCAAGTTGGATATTAAACAACGATAAAATACCTAAACCAGAGGATCCACCACAGGATGAAACTATTAAGAAAATTGGCATCAGTGCTGCTGTTGCCATTGTGCTTGGTCTCGCAGTATTCTAACGCTCAAACAAGTACAACAGGTCAACTTTTCCAAGACAACCAATGGTCGGGCTGTTATACCTATGCCTCCGGAGGATTTTGGGGTGGAACTAGTGGCGGGCCCTGTCCGGCAATGAGTTTTGATGAAGGATATGCAGGCAGTAATCAGATAATTTTTAGTTATGGCAGAGAGACGCTCAGTCAGACATACTCTCTTGCCAACGCATTACCTAACTCGGGCACAGGTCTTCAAGTTAACGGATACAACTGGCACTGGCATGTAAAGAATTCTAATATTAACGGAACGCAACCTGGCAGTTACGATCAGGTTGCCTACGTAAACGTTAGTTTATTAAGTTCAACTGGTTCTGTGCTCGAATCAGACACTTATGATTACGGTTATCACTTACCCGATTGGATTAATCCAAGTGGCACAAGAACTTATACTAATCCTTATAGCACGACTCAAGCCAGTTCAATTCGATTGAGCGTGACAGGTCAGGATGGTGGGAACTGGGCAGGTTATTATGGTCCAGAGTTTATGCACTTTAGTTTAACTGTAAATTATTCAGTTGACCCTTGTGCCGACAATCCATTCTATTCACCAACCTGTCCAGGTTTTGCTGAAGCACTTGCAAAACTTTCTGAAACTGCAAACACAGGCACTGAAGAACAAACTGCGGCCACTGACAGCGCCTCTACAGGAATGGACACAGATTCAAACACGCAGACTGCCGCTGCTGATCCGATACGGTCTGTAACAGAAGTAACTACAGATGTTGGAGGTGCCGAACTATCTGCAACAGGAGAAATAGTTATTGACGATGGTGTACCTAGTGCTGCAAAAGAAAGTGCAAAAGAAAGCATGGTAAAAGAAGAACAACAAGCACAGGAAAGTGCAGTGGCTTCAACAGAAAGAAAACCAGGCGCAAAAGTTAATGCACTCAGTATTGCTCAAAATGCAGCAAGACAAGCAGAACAAACCGCTCTTAGTGTGGCAGCACAGAGTACAGAACAAAGTTTATCTGCAATGTCTAATCCCGCAGACGGAGTTGGTTTAGACAGTTTAGGCACAGGTATTAGGATACCGGGACTTACTTCTTTACAAAACCTTGCTATGACAACAACCGAATCAATGCCTTCACAGTCTTACAGTTTAACAAGAACACAGTCTATGAGAAATCAAGATCAAGCCATCATATCTACAAACTTGTCACAGTCTGAAACTAAAACAACCGCTGCAGTTGATACCACAGTGACACAGTCGCAAGTAGCACAGCCGCAAGAACAAACACAAACAACTGCCAAAAGCGCAGTGCGTAATGGCGGAAAAGTAGAAGGTATGGAGGGAGGAGCGGACATGACCGCATTGACAAAACCTCCTGCCAACTTTAATCAATACTTACAGGCACAATTAGTGGATGCAGCATTTTATCAACAACGTGAAATATATCGCGGGCAAAGAACTGTTGATAATGTTAGAGCGCTGCGTGGATTAGGCACAGACAGATTACACCAACAAATGGTAGACCAACAATACGGGAGATAACGATGTCAGATAAAGATTTAGGCGAAGGCATTGAAAAATTTGAAGAAGAAATAGAAGGTCTTAAAAACAAAGAGTTCAGACTGTTTGGCGTTAAGATGACGGCCATGACTGTAAGTGCTGCATTTGCACTGATATCAGCCATAGTAGGTTCACTGTACGGAGCATTTGAAGTCTACAAAGACTACATGGAGATGAAGGAGCAGATTCAAAGTTATGTTGCTCCTGATCTGAGTGGTATTAATGAACGCTTAACAGCAGTTGATAAAAAGATGGAAGGCATTGCTGCCAACGTACAGCAATCCACAGAATACACCAATGAGATTAAAAATGATTTAAAAGGTGATATTCGTAGAGTTGAAAAGGTAGTTGAGGGCGTAGAGCGTTCAACAAAGGAACAACAACGTCAGGTTGATGCTGATTTAAAGACAGCTAGAAATGAAATGCGCGATTTACAAAAAGAAGTGGATCGAGGGTTAAAAGAAGTTCGTACAGACTTAGAGAAAAAACTTAAGGAAGCATTAGACAATCCATTGGCCGGGCAGTAAACAGCACACTATTAGTTTTTGCTAGTTGCTAGTAAATACTAGTAAGGAGTAAGACCAATGGATCCGCTGACACTGTTAGCCGGAGCCAGTGCCGCATTTAAAGGTGTGCAAACACTGGTAAATCACGGACGTGATATTGAAGATGTATTTGGACAGTTAGCCAAATGGGCTACACACGTCAGCGACTTACAGGAATGGGTCAGAGGGCAAGAAAGCAAGCCCAGCATCTGGAAAAAACTCAGTTTTAAAGACGACACTGCTGAAGCACTAAACACCATGGTAGTGCGTCAACGTATTGCCAATCAAGAAAAAGAAATACGTGAAATGTTTCAATGGTATGGGCCACCTGGTGCATACGAAGAATTTATCCAAGAACGCCGTCGCATTAAAGATCAACGTGAGCGCATGATCTATGAACAACGCAGGCGTCGTCAAGCATTTTTCTGGAACTGTGTAAACGGGGTGGCGATAGCAACACTGTTGGGTATAATCGGCGGTGTTGTATATGGATTAATTGTACTCGTAAGTTAACCTCAGGAGCAAAAAAAATTTATATATTAGTTTAAAGGAAAACACCGCCATGATAAAAACAATAATAACCGCGGGTGTTTTGTTCATTCTGCCAACCTTAGCGATAAGTCAACAGGTACAACAAAAGCCCGTACTCTGTGATCAAACAGTAAACGTTCTACCTTTTCTCGACAAGACATACAAAGAGCAACCTCATTGGATAGGCAAGTCCTCAAAAGACAGTGAAGGTTGGTTTGTAGTCATGCTGAATGAGGAAACAAAAACTTGGACTCTTGTGCAATATAATCGCGAAGTAGCATGTATACTGGGTGATGGCAAAGATTTTAGAGTGCCAGAAAAATCCGCCAAAAAAGCAGACTTGTAATTTTTCTGTAACATTTGTCAAGTTAAATACTGTATGGAACTACTAACATTTTGGATGGTAGTTGGATTTCTATTAGCTGCATATTCGGTTATAGCCAACGACTCGATACAGACATTAGGGACATGGTTAGCGTCAAACAACGACCGATTTCACTGGACAACATTATGGGCCGCCGCTAGTGCGGTTTTATTATGGGCAATTTGGTTTGGGTGGTATGTAAACGGCGGTGACATTTCCTACGATAGATTAGCAAGAATACCTTTTAAAGAAGTACAATGGTACCATGCACTTGCTCCTGCTATTTTGTTATTTTTAACACGGTGGGGTGTGCCTGTAAGCACAAGTTTCTTAGTGCTAAGTGCCTTTGCCAACAGTTTTGTACTTGAAGGCATGCTGTTAAAAAGTGTTGTTGGCTACGGATTAGCCGCAGCCATTGGTTATGTAACGTGGTGGTTTTTAACTACACGCTACGATGAGCACAGACCTATACCTGAACACCACAAACCTTATTGGCGTTGCGGACAATGGTTGGCTACTGGTTTACTTTGGTGGACATGGCTAACACACGACATGGCCAACATAGCAGTATTCTTACCAAGACAAATACCTGTAGATTTAATGGTTATAATTTCATTAATATTCGTAGGTGGACTTGGTTGGATGTTTAAAGAACGTGGAGGAGCAATACAAAAAATTGTGTTAGAAAAACACAACACACGTTATGTGCGTAGTGCTACTCTTATTGTTTTGGTCTATATGGCTATTCTTTACTTCTTTAAAGAACTAAACAACTTACCTATGAGCACCACTTGGGTGTTTGTAGGTTTGCTGTCTGGTAGAGAACTTGCACACGCCACATTCAGTGACAAGGTTGAATTCAAAGGTGTGTTTCCTTTGGTGGCCAAAGACTTCGGCAAACTTATGATAGGTGTGTTGGCCAGTGTAGGTATTATATTGCTAATCCACTTGGTAATTCTTCCACAGACACAGATTACATTATAGATGCCTGAAGAAATAAAGTTCTACCCAAAGCCAGAAGAACCAACGTGGTGTTGCGGCAGAGGTTGTGAAAATTGTGTGCTGATAGATTACTATCATGCACTAAAACGTTGGGAAGAACTTTTTAGTGAACAAGAAATTAATAAAGCCATATAAAATATAGATCATCAGTTGTTAAATACTCTGCACAAAAAATAATAAGAATAAATTCAGTGCGGAGCAGATATCATGAAAAAATTATTAGCGACAGCAGTCGCACTTGCCGTGGCCGCGGCAGTATCTACAGCCACCTTGGCACACACAAACAGTATTGGTTATGTTGGAGACGGTAACGGAGGTTTAAACTTCTGGTACGGTAGTTGGCATGATGGAACAACGTTCAACGAAGCAGAAATTAAAATTGTTAAGCCAGATGGAACAACAAGTATTGATGCTTTTACTTTGTTGTCACAGGATAGTCCTGCAGGCTTGATTAGTGGTGTTAACTTCTTTGGTTCAGACGGAACACAGTTGATACCTTACGACATTAATGCAGGTGGCGGTGAGTCATACACTTGGCAAGGTATAAACTATCAAAATCTTGTAACAGGACAATATACATTTGTTTATATTCCGTTAGGCGATGCTGAAAGTACAATTTGTCCTCAGGCAGATTATCAAGCAGGTACTTGTAACGGCCCAACAGCAGATTGGGATCCAATGGATCAAGTTATTCGCAGTTTGACAATTAACCTTACTACAGGCGACCTAACGGGTGATGCTAACAACAACGGCATTCTTGATATTAACGAAGTAGCCGCTGGTTCAGCATCAGGTGGCCCAGTTGCACCAACAGTAGTAAGTCAAGGTTCAAGCCGTGTAGTCGGTTATGTTGCTGTTAGTGGCGGTGTTATTCAGATTGTACAACGTACACAAACAGACACTACTTGGGACAACATGAGTGATGGTACTACACAAAATGTACAAACTACTAGTACAGCATTACCAGACTGGACTGGACGTATTGACCAAATAGCAACAGGTAATCAAATGCTATCCGTTGTTAATCGTGGGTTAAACTTCAACGGTGTTAACTCAGTCGGCAACATGGCAAAAATGAACAACGGCATGTCAGGTGGTGTCAGTGGTGTTACGGTTGGTGGCAATAAGGATCTGGGCAATGGCTTACGCATCGGTGGTGGTGCTGGTAAATTGTCTACTCGTGTTCGAGACAACGGTAGTGCTGATGTTGATTCAACACTGGTAAATCTACACGGTAGCAAAGAAGTTACACAAGGAACAGTAAACTTCGCATTAACACACAGTCAAAATGATTATACCACATCAAGAACTATTGGTGATTTTGTTAATGCGGGTGTAACTAATGGAACCGATACATGGGTAAACGTAACTTTTGTTGGCCTTGGTGAACGAGTTCGTCCAGTATTTGGAGTAACTCGCGGTGTTCGTGGTGTAAACGGATACACAGAAACTGGTGATGTACAAACTGCTAGAACAGTTGCCAAAACAACAGACTGGTATACATATGGTACTATAGGAGCACAAGCAACATTAAAAGAAGGCATTATTGCTCAAGCACTACACCACTCAGACGGTGTGAACTCTTTAAGTATTGCAGTCAAGAAGAATCTAGAAAAAGATGCAGTATTGACAGCAGGAGTCAGTCGCAACATGACACGTGATGGTGCGTCGACTTCAATTAATGTAGGACTGGTTAAGAAGTTCTGAGTATAGTGCTTTGCATTTTAAAGCCCACAGATGTGGGCTTTTTTTATGTCTGTGGATTTTCCTTGCCTTCGGCATAGTTCTTTAAGTAAGCACAGTACTGTATCATACTGTGATCACTGAAACTGTCTACCTTGCCTTGTTTTAGTCCTGACCACATGCCGCGCAGTTTGTCTTTAACTAACTGCCAACCGTTGGGATTGCGAACGTTGCCATAACTGTTCAAGTAGTGTAACGTACCGTCATGTCTAAAACCCATTAGGGCCAAAGGCACTGTGGTAACTATGTCGTTGTTGTTTCTCCAACGATGGTGTACCACTGGAAATGTGTTTACATAGGCTTTGTTGCCTACTCGAGGACTGCCATATGTATAAATTTCAACAATGTCTGGCATACTGACGTCGCAGTGGCAACGGTTAGCCATAATAGTGGCCATTGCAGCACCTAGACTGTGTCCGCAGAACCATGCTTGCCGTGTTTTTCCTACTGCCAGTAAGTCTTCTTTGACCATAGGCCATAGTTCGTCTACTTCAGACTTAAACCCCATGTGTACACGGCCTATTGTTTCTGCTGCAACTTTAAGTGCTTTCAAGTCTGCACTAATGTCGTTTAACTGTGTAGGTTCTGTGCCTCTGCAGGCAATTACGATGTCGTCCTGGTTCATAAATCTATAAGACTGTGCACCTTTTTTATCGTAAAATTCTGTTTCTGTAAATCCCAATTGCAGTGCTGCTGCACGGGCCTGTTCTTCTGGTTGATATGCGATGTTTGCCAATTGAGCAAACAGATAGCTCCTTTCGGCAAAGGTCATTTGCGAAATCATAGTTCTTACTCCTTTTCAATTATATTTACTGGATTAAATATAAAATTGGGAACTACAATGAATCAGTTATTAGATTACTATGCGTGGGTTTGGGTACAGTGGGCATTCTTGCCCTATAGAATCATGGGCAGCACCAACGATGCCACAATGATTAGTTTAAACGGAGTTAAGGCTGCGAACCTTTGCAAGCCCACAGTAACTGAGTAGTTGAATATAAAGCCAACCTACGTCGAATTCAAACCAACGACGACTTAACTTGGCACTGCCTGGATTCAAGTGATGATTATTATGTAACTCTTCACCGCCAACAATAATACCAAAAGGTACAAGATTACGGCTTTGATCAGTTGTCTGTCCATTTCTATATCCCCACCAATGCGCCACACCATTAATTACACCTGCTGCCCAGAACGGTATCCACAGCATCTGTATAGCCCATACTATAACACCTACAGCACCAAATAGCAATAAATCTATCGATAATAAAATTAAAATACCTATCCAGTTGTAGGGTGTGTAAAGTCTGCGTTCTATATAATCATCAGGTGTGCCAACACCGTAAACACTGATAGTTTTTTCATTCCGGCCTTCTTGACGGTATAAGAAAGCACCCCCAAACAGCACACGCCAAATACCAAACTGATGCGGACTGTGCGGATCTCCTGGTTGGTCACTGCGACTGTGATGCTTGCGATGAATTGCTACCCATTCACGAGTTATCTGACCTGTAGTCAGCCATAACCAAAAACGCATAAAGTGACTGATTATGGGATGAAATGTGACTGCTCTGTGGCTCTGACTTCGGTGCAAATATAAAGTCACACAGGCAATAGTTATATGGGTAGTTATTAATGTATAAAGAATTTCTGTCATAGAGTTACCACGACAGAATTTGTGCCGCACAAGTATTTATTGAGCCAACAGTTTTTTAACTTCTGGTAAGTTTAAACTTTCTATGTTATAAATTTGGTCATTTGGATTATTTTTATTGTGCCAAAGCATATAACCTTCAAAATTATCTACAAGTTCGTCAACTATAATCTTTTTAAAATCTGTATAAAAATGTCGATAGTTGTGTTCTAACACTTCTTTCATATCCCAATACATTTCTTCAATTTTATCTTCTGGTAACATTGCAATTTTTTCAACTTGATCACAGACCATCATTAATCGTTTTTCATTGTCTGGCTCACTGTCATAACTTTCATCTATCCATTTGTCAAAAGTCTTAAATCCATAGGACTTTAAGTATTCAAGATTTTTATAGGCGCCCAGCAGTATAAATGGACGTTGACTTACAATTGGTTTGAATATTTTTTCTGTAAGATGTAACTTTCGATCAAAGAAAACTGTTTCAGATACTATATGTAAAAAACAAGATTGCCACAGTGTGAATTCTTCTACTCCTAAGTGAGCACTTGCTGCACCTGTTACTTCTTTGTCTATGATATAATTATTTTTTATATGAGCAAGGTTAGTGTAAATTTTTATTTTTGATTTTTTTGAAAGTTTTGAGTTGGGATCGGCTATTTCTTTTTTTGCAACATTTTTGTCATTTTTTATTATCTGTAGACTGACCATACCCTTATTCATAATTTTGCGTTCTTGTAACTCGCTAACAAAAAGCAGTCTGTGACTACGTAGTTGAGTACATAACCTATTAAAACTTAAAAATTTATTAGAAAATATAGGATCTTCTTTAGTAAAAAATTTGCAATCATTATACCAATCTAAGCAGGCAAATCCATGAAAGAAATAATAGATATTATAAATTTCGTTTTTTCTGCAATATTGCTCTACTAAATTCGAATACTCGCTGGCAACTAAAATTATTTTTTCGTTTGGATGAGCATATTTTGCAAAAATATTATCTAAAACATATTCTTGAACTGGCTCTTGATCATAATGATAAAAACAAGTACTAGATCTGTTTTCTGTTCCAAAGTTTACTGTTAGATCGTTTATGTCGATACTACCAAACAGCCAGAAATATATAATGTCAGCCTTGATTTTCTTAAATAAGTTACAGTACAATACGTAGTATAGATTTTCAACGGAGAACATATGTTAAATCAAAAAATTGGTTTTATCGGTATCGGTAAACTTGGGCTAGACTGTGCAGAAGTTATGGCTGAAAAACATGAAGTTAGAGGCTATGATATTTACCCTAGGCAAAGTGACACAGTAAAAGTTTGTGGTATTGAAGAACTAGTCAATGAAAGTGATTGGATTTTCATTGCAGTGCCTACACCCCATGCAGAAGGTTACGACGGCAGCGTACCTAGCAGTCACATGGAGCCAAAAGATTTTGGCCACGATGCAGTAATCGATGCTATTAAAAATGTAAACAAGTATGCAAAAACAAGTAAAAAGGTTGTGCTGATCAGCACAGTATTACCGGGAACAACCAGACGTAAATTTATCCCATTGTTAGATAGTAAACACGAGTTTTGTTACAATCCATATCTAATTGCTATGGGTTCAGTAAAATGGGATATGACTAACCCAGAAATGGTTATTGTTGGAACAGAGGACGGAGAAATCAGCGGCGTTGCAGGCGAACTAATTGACTTGTATAAAACAATTATGGAAAATGATCCACGCTATGAAGTTGGCACCTGGGATGAATGCGAAGCAATAAAAATCTTTTATAACACTTATATCAGCGCCAAAGTCGGCATCGTTAACATGATTCAGGACTTTGCCATGCGTATTGGTAATATTGACGTAGACGTTGTTACTAATGCATTAGCACGTAGTACTATGCGACTACAAGGCCCCAAGTACATGACTGCTGGAATGGGGGATGCAGGTGCATGCCATCCTAGAGATAATATTGCCTTACGTTGGCTAGCAGAAGAATATGATATTGGATACGACTTGTTTGATACAATTATGCACGCTCGAGAGATTCAAGCAGAAAACTTGGCCAAATTCTTAATTGATCAAAGCAGGGACGCCGGGGATTTGCCAATTGTTATTCATGGTAAAGCCTATAAGCCAGACGTAGAATACTGTATTGGTAGTTATAGTACACTAGTTGGACATTATGTTACTAAGCATAGTGGCAAATCTGTTATGTACGTTGACCCTTTGTCTGATGATCCAACTGACGTGGTTTCGGAAGTCAGAGAACCGGCTGTTTATCTATGGGCACACAATCGTAAAATTACCTACGAATATACCGGACAGCAAGAAGATACGCAACCATATACCGTAATTCAACCAGGCAGTATAATTGTAGATCCTTGGAGAAAACTAAAATCTACTGATACCGTAAAAGTTGTGCATTATGGTAACACAAGGGTACAGTGAAGATTACATAAAACCTTTTTGGGATGACAGTTATAAAAGATTGCACTATATCCAAGAAGGTTTTAATGACATTGACAGTGTAAACCGTTGGCGTAATCAAGGTTACAGTAATCAGTTCACTGGTTATATGTGCGACATGTGCAGTCCGCAGCCAGAGTGGAATCACCAATTTATTGAGCACTTTAGTAATAAAGGTTGGCGTGATATTGGTACCAGTTACTATAGAATGGATACTAGTACAGTCCTACCTGTTCATAAAGATTTGTACAAAAAATACGTAGAACTTTTCAATTTACAAGGAAAAGAATCCACAATCTATCGAGCAATTATATTTCTTGAAGATTGGCAAAGTGGACATTATGCTGAATATAACGGCGAACCGTATGTAAATTGGCTCGCAGGCAATGTCGTAGAATGGCAGTATGATTTAACGCACATGGCCGCAAACTTGGGATTAACGCCCAGATACACACTGCAAATCACAGGTCACGTTTGATGTTAAACAGTCATAATGAATGGGACACTCTTAAAGAAATTGTTGTAGGCAAAGCGGATTACGCTAATTGGCCCAGTAATGATCCAGTGTTTGCTAAAGAAAGTGAACGCACACTTTGGAAAGAATCTCCTGTGCCCAGCGGTCCTATACCTCAACAGATCATCGATGAATCTAACGAAGACTTGGAAGCATTGTGCGATGCACTACGCAAGGAAAGTGTCATCGTACATAGACCTAACGACATCAACTTCCAAGAGTCAGGTGGCATGTATAACTACTGCCCCAGAGATAGATTAATTGTTGCAGGATCAGAAATAGTGGACTGCAACATGATGTATCCTTGCCGCAACATGGAAATATTTGCACTACCTATGGTCACTAAACAAGCAAGTATGATACGTGTCATGCCCAGACATGAAGATATGATATTGGATGCTGCTAACATATGCAGGCTAGGAGACACGTGGTTATATTTGTTAAGCCACAGTGGTAACCAAGCAGCATTGGAATGGTTACGAGAGCAGTATCCTGAAAAGACTATCGAAGCCTGTAACTTTTATTCTGGCGTGCATATTGACAGCACTATTGTGCCAATTAGAGAAGGCGTAGCGTTAGTTAATGGGTCAAGAGTTAAACCAGACAATCTGCCGCATGCATTGAAAGATTGGCATTGTGTTTATATCAACGATGTTGTGGCACAGGATTTTTATCAGTATCCTTATGCCAGTAAATGGATCGCGCTCAACATGCTAATGGTAAATCCCTACCTCGCAGTGGTTGATAAAAATCAGAAAGAGTTAATTAAGACCTTGCAAAAATTAAATGTAGAAGTTATAATGTTAGAACTAAGACATAGTAGAACACTAGGCGGTGGGTTCCATTGTGTTACACTTGATTTATTTCGTGAACATCAATAAATAACTAATTAATTTTAATAATAAAAAGAATGCAGAGTTTTATAGATTATAGCGACATTATTTTTGACGCTTTTTGCCTACACAGCAAAACCAAAGACATAGTAGACCGTAAACAAGAAATCCTAACAAAGATTCAAGAACACTACAATCAAGGCGCCAGCACGATTTTGTTTGTGGGATTTAATCCTGCAATATTGGCCTGCCCAGTCGACAATATCTATGTAGCAGAAGTCAGTGACCGTGTGTTAACATGGTTACAGGAACAAAACAAACGAGTATCGCTATTCAAAAACGAACCAATGAAATTTGACATAGTGGTAGCGTTTGATGAATACTTGACGTTTGCTGACACCGAAGACCAACAGAAGTACTTGGTAGATAACTTGTGCAACCTTAGCACTGGTTTAGTTATTACTACAGTCAAAGATTACAAGAATCAGGAATTCAAAGACAGAGAATACAGCCAACCTGCAATTATTAAAGCCAACAATCGCATGACTGCGTTTACCGAAATACACGATTGGGATCACGCTGACAAGAACAGTTGGAGCACCATGGTCTACGAACTACAAGGTACAGATACCAAGTGCCATGGAGTATATCGTAGACGAGCACTTTATTTCAAACAGTTAGCCAAATTTACTTTGGACAAAGGTGCCGCCGGATTTTTGGTTCACAAAAATTTAATGTACAAGAGTTTGATTAAAAAGAACTACGAACACGTTATCAGTATCCATTTTGAGGATTGACAATAATAGTTAAAAGTCATACAATACAAGTATGTACTATGTTTTCGACGTTGACGGCACACTGACACCCAGTAGAGGCTTGATTGATCCCGAATTTTGCCGGTTTTTAATTGGCTCTGCTCAAAAAGACAGTTTAGTTTTGGTAACAGGAAGCGACAGCGCCAAAACAGTTGAGCAGATCGGCGAAACGCTATTTCGTGCAGTAGAATACAGTTTTAACTGTAGTGGCAATGTAGTCTATCACCGCGGCGGCTTAATATTTACTAGCGATTGGGAATTGCCAGAGGCTCCTTGGCAGTGGTTAGAAAATCAATTATACAAAAGTGAATATCCTTGGAAGTTTGGTAGACACTTTGAACAACGTCCCGGGCTATTGAATTTTAGTTTTGTAGGCAGGAATGCCACAGGCAATAACCGAACAGAATACTATGAATGGGATCGACGCACCAATCAAAGAGCACAACTCTGCAATCAGTTTAATAGAAAGTTTCCAGATTTGGAAGCACAGATAGGCGGCGAAACTGGAGTTGACATTTTCCCCAAAGGAAAAGACAAAGCACAGATTCTAGATTGGCTTACGGGACCTGTGTGCTTTTTTGGTGATAGGCTAGATCCAGAAGGCAACGACAGACCCTTGGCAGATAGAATTCAAAAGGACAAGCGTGGAGCAAGTTATGCAGTTAGAAATTGGCGGGACACATGGCAACTTTTAAAACTAATGAATCTAGTCCAAGAATAGGCTTTGCCTGTAAATGGATTGACACATCAGAACAAATTGATGGCATCAAACCCAAAGATGATGCTAAAAAGTACAACACTGGTACAACCACAATCACTTGGTTAAATAAACAAACAAGGGAAGCTGCCGAGCAACGGCTATGGGACCTTATGGTCCAAAACATTGAATCTACTAGACTGCTAGTGGAGCGAGTAGGAGAACTAGATGAAAACTTACGCATGGTTAGGCTTAGTAGCGATATCTTACCTGCTTATACTGAGCCCAATTGGAGTTACTTCTGGCAACGTAGAGATGTTCGTGAATACTGCGATTTTCATTTTAGCGTTCTCGGCGACAGTGCTCGCAAAAGCCGGACTCGTCTTAGTTTTCATCCTGGCCAGTTTACTGTGTTGGCTAGCGATAACCCCGACGTCGTCCAACGAAGCATAGAGGAGTTTGAGTATCATGCAGATATGGCCAGGTGGATGGGCTATGGTAGAGAATTTCAAGACTTCAAGATCAATGTTCACATCGCGGGTCGAGCCGGCCCAGAAGGCATTAAACGAGCGCTCACGAAACTCTCGCCTGAAGCAAGAAATTGTATCACAATCGAAAACGACGAAATATCCTGGGGACTCGACGCCAGCCTCGAACTACGGGAAGATCTCGCTTTGGTGTTAGACATACACCACCATTTTATTAAGACAGGAGAATATATTGAAGCCACTGACCCACGTATTCAACAAGTTGTTGATAGTTGGCGTGGTGTGCGTCCTGTTATACATTACAGCATTAGCCCTGAAAGCGTACTCAACGACCATAGCCGTTCAGATAGACCAAGTTTGGAGTTTTTGCTCGAGTCTGGTTATAAAAAGCAAAAACTAAGAGCCCACAGTGACTTCTATTGGAATAGTGCAGTTAATGAATGGGCACTGACACATAATGGGTGGGCAGACATTATGTGCGAATCAAAAGCCAAAAATTTAGCCAGTTTTGAACTGGCTAAATTCGGTAAGGAACACAATCTAATTACTTAGACTTTTTTGTTCCTGAAGTTTTTTTAGCAGGTGCTTTCTTGGCAGCAGTCTTAGTGGCTGCTGTCTTTTTGGCTGCTGTAGTTTTCTTGGCAGGTGCCTTCTTAGCGGCAGTGCTTTTTGCTGCTACTGCTTTAGGTTTAGGCTCTGCGTCTTTTTTTACACCAACTGCTGTTGGAAAAGGCCACTCACCTTGTTGTAAACTTGGTGGTTCAATTTTGTAAGGTGCTGCCGCTTCTTGAGCCCGGCGTGTAGCGGCTTCCATGGCTGAGTCCTCATGCTCTCTACCTTTTTGAAAACTACGGTAAATTACATAACCACCAACTGCTACTACTGCAATAATTAATGCTTCCATTGTGTTTTTCCTTATTGTTGATCAGCGAACTCTAGTTTCGTTCTCAAGTAATTTAGTAAAACACCATACGCTGGTAAGAACACTACCAAACCAACTAACATCTTAACGATTGTTTGGTTGAATGCAACATCGCCAACCCAGGGTGCTGGATAAAACGCTGTGTAAAAGAACGTATATGTGTCAATAATGTTTGCAGCCAATGTACTGACAGCAGGTGCAATCCACCAATTGTCTGCCCACTTTTCACGAATATGTTGGAATACATAAACGTCAAGCATGGTACCTACACCATAAGCAACACCACTGGCCAAACCAATGCGTAATGCTTTTTCCCAGGGAGCGCCGCCCAAACCAATTACCAAAATACTGGCAATGATTGCAGGGACGATAGCCATTGCTACAACTGCTCTTCCTGTCTGCTTACCTAACATGCGTACAGTTAAGTCTGTACCAACTACAACCAATGGGAAAGTAAAGGCTGCGGCTGCTAATGGAAAGTTACCAAAAAATGGTAATTCTGCACCAGGGAAAAGGTCGAATTTAAATTGAACAAGCCAATTGCTAACTGCAATGACTAGGGTGTGAAGTACGACTAGTTTTTTAACTAGAGCACTATCAACACCTTCAAGTAATTTACTAAACATTGAGATCTCCTTGTTCGTTGATTAGTGTATTATTTACGACCCGTGCGGTAAGGAAAAAAATTATTAAGAATTAGTATTCAGGTACTAATTCTGCACTTGACTTTGTTTTTGTGCCTGTGTACAATATAAATACTTTGTAGAGATGCTGCATGGTGCGGGTCTCACAGTAACATTTCGTCTTAAGGAGAAACACAATGTTCACAATGGATACAGTAATCGACGCCGTTCAAACAGGCAAAAAAGAATTCGTAAAAACCTTTGTTCGTCAAGAAGACATGGCTGACGTCATGAACCGTTATATTGACATTCAAACAGACTATGCTAAAGATGCTACCAAGTTGGCGACAGAAAGCATGGCTATTGTTGGTAAGCAAGCACAACAGGCTTTTGAAACTTTTGCTAAGTTTGACTTTATTAAATTTGGCAATGACATGACCAAAGCATTTCAAACTGCTACAGCCAAAGCCAAATAATAATACTTTAGTATTATAGATAAACCCGCCTAGTGCGGGTTTTTTATTGGTTGACACGAATTCCCTATTTTAGTACAATTACCATATCGTAATTAGTTGGAGCCTGAATGGCACACTATAGTTTCACACCTGCTCGCAAGTTTGAACCCCGCAAGGGTTTGGAAGGACCTTTTTATTACAGTTCGGGCAGAGTTCTTTACTATGACCCAAAGCAGGGCGAATACTACGACCCCACCACGGACTTTTATGTCAGTCATGAAGAAGTCCTGGAATTGCAACAACAAGACTTCAAGGTATTGGCACGATGAAACTGGGCAATCTTTTTCTCTATAACGATGCAGTTGAACGTCTAAAGTCTAGGCATTGGTATCGTTATAACTCCGGTGCCACTCGTGAAAGTGACCAATTGCTGACTTTTACGCTGTCAGAAACTGCGGCACAGGACAGTGAAACTAACTTCGAGTATCTTCGCGAGTTTGCCCGTCGACACAGAGCGCCCTACTTTATCATCACCGACTATGGTGTACAATTTGTTGGGCATGATCACGAAATACTTAAAACTGAGTTTATCACTGTAAGAATGATAGATGATTATCACACTTACCGAGAAAATGCCACAGACCACTATTACTACCGAGATCAGAGTCTGTCATCAATAATGAATGAACGTAATTATCAAGGTGATGACACCGACCGGTATGCTAGTCAGTTTGACAGTTGGCGCATGGGCGGGTGTTGGGTGTTGCCCAAACGCCGAGGATTTTACAACACCGAGACTGGCGAAAAAATCTCCAACCGTCGTCAACAGATTGAAACTCTTTGGAAACTGGGTTTCATGAGTCGTCGTGGCAGACCTATAACTGCGGCCAGTCCCAGTGTCAGCATCACACGAGACGAAGTCAATGAACTGATAAGGCTGCTCCATAACATTGAACGAAAACACAAATCGGGCAAACCCCCCAATGAATTTACCGTAACCATTCATAGGTTATACAGACGTGTTATTCGTTACTGCGCTTGGCCCGGGTTTTGGTAATACTAAAGTAGTACTTGCTCTAAAATACCATTTTCGCTTATAATACACTTACATTGAAACAAAAGGAGTTTGAAATGTACACCTGGAGATATCGAGTAAAACTGCAAGGCGGCGGCGAAATTGAAACCACAATGTCTGGTTACAGTGACAGTGAATGTGCCCGAGCACTACAGTCCATGTATCCTGGAGCTTGGGTAATTTGCCTGGGTATGTGTTAGTACTAAAGTAGTACTTGCTCGAAAATACCATTTTCGCTTATAATTGACTTACATTGAAACAAAAGGAGTTTGAAATGTACGCATATGATAACATTGGTAAGCGGGCTGTGTGGCATAAACTCGGTGTGAAGTTTGAGACTGGCGCTTGGTATGAAATCAAAGTGTTTGCAATGAGTTTAGAAAGTGCCCAGGCTATGGCAGAGGCTAAGGCAGAGACCGAAGGTCATAAAATAGTTGCATGGGCATGTGCTAGTACTTAAGTAGTACTTGCTCGAAAATACCATTTTCGCTTATAATTGACTTACATTGAAACAAAAGGAGCCACAGTATGTCTAAGAAACACTTTGAACTACTCGCCAAGTACATCAGTAGTATGATGGACACCAATGCACGTCTGCAAGCGGCAGTTGCCGTTGCTAGTGCCTGCAAGGAGGCCAATCAGCGTTTTGATCAAGATCGTTTTTTCCGTGCCTGTGGCATCAACTAAGGAGTTTAGTTAAAATGAAACAGGAAGACGTAAATCGAGAAAATGCTCAACAACAGAAAGAAGATATTGAGCATCAGAAAAAACAGATTGACGAGCAGGCAGAAGAAATTAAACGTCAGCGAGAACTAATTGAAAAAAGATTGCGAGGCGAATAACATGAGCAAGAAACAAAGAGTTGATTACGGGCGTTATGGATTTGACCAGTATCAAATAACCGATTTGCAGATTATTATGAATTTGGAAACCAAAGAAGACATGCGAGAGTTTGCAGAAACTGTGGGACACGAAGATGTTCAGTACGGTTTGGCTTTATTAGAAACCTTGGCCTTGGCTGTACTTGATGAAGAAACAGAATCAATGACAGAATTTCCTCAAGCCCGTGAAGTAATTGAGCGAGTACGACATGCCTAATTGGTGTATGAATACTATGACAGTGCGTGGACCCAGCAAACAGGTTCATGACTTATTTGACCGAATTGGTAAAGCGGACGAAGATGCATTTTTTAACGTCATCAAACCGCGTCCTGCTGACCAAGAAGAAAATTGGTACGGATGGAACATAGAAAACTGGGGGACCAAGTGGGACACTGATCCTGGTGAATTTACTATAGATGACGGCGATCCCGAAGAGGGCATGAGCACTGTACATCTAAACTTTGACACTGCTTGGGGACCTCCGGACGCAATTGCTGAAGAACTCACAGAACAGGGTTTTGATGTCGACCTAATGTACTACGAACCTGGTGTGGGATTTGCTGGCGTTTATACAAGTTGGGCCGGCACAGATCATTATGACTTTGACGGGCGTTCAGCAGACGAACTTGAGGACATTCTGCCAGAAGAATTAAACGACTGTTTTGGCATTGCAGAAGATATTCGTAATTCAGAAGAACTGGAGGATGAAGATGAGTTTGTAGAATGGTACGAAGACGGCGTTGAAGAACGTAATCTAAAACCGCATGACCCTAAATCAATTTGGAAAGACGAGGACTAACATGGACAAAATTCTTAAATACGCAAACGAAGCAATTTTTCATTTTCAGATGGACATGAAAGCGGCTGTGCGTTATGTAGTAAAAAACACTAAATGCGAACCTGTGGTAGCAACCACAGCCTTACAGGACGTCATGACGGGATATAAATCGCGATGAGCAGTTTTGTTGCAGGCATTGTCTGCACCTTGATCAATGGCTGTGGCCCGCAATTAGGATATGCACCGCCGCAACCTCCTACCAATCCCAACGTTATTGTTTATCAAGACCGAGGGCCCATGGTTAATCAAGCAGTGCAGGCAGTGGACTTTCAACAAATCGCCAACATTGGTTTAGATTGCAGGAAGAAGGATGTTATCATCGCTTTTATTGAAAGTAAAGTGGGCAACCAACCAAGACATCCAGAACACCTCAACGACTATGACAGACGTTTGAATGCAGTAGCACGGAGTAAGATATGGCAGCTAAGAACAAACTGTTACTAGGACTGGTTGTAGTTGCCTGCATTTACTCTACCGTGGAGGCACAGACTCTGGAAGGCAGAACTGAATGTCGTTATGAGCGCAATACTGAACAGAATGCCAATGGTTCAATCAGCACTTATCAACGTGAGCGCTGTGTGGAAGAGCCAGGCCAGACTGTACGACAGGTTCGAATTGGAGATTTGGTAAGGGAAAGTTGGGTACGAGAACACCCTGTAATCAAACAGGACTTTGCTTATCGTGGAAACCGTTGCCGTTGGTTTTTGGAATCCGGAACGGCAGAAAGAGATTTGGTACAGTACCAAGGAATTATCTGTGAAGTACAACCAAATGCGTGGCGAGTTATTGACAAATTTTAACGGATTTGTTATAATTGCTTATCGATTAACTGCTCTTGGAGAGAGTAAATGAAACTGAAACTTGTAACCTTAGCCGCATTGACAGCAGTCAGTGTAACTGTATCAGCACAAACTAATCCGGCTAATCCGCCATCTGAAACCAATGAGTTTTATCTCAAGCATCAGGCCTTGATTGAGCAAAACACCAAGTTAGCACAACAATTGGCACAACGTGATGCAGAAGCAAAAGCAAATACCACTGGTGCTCCCAGTTGGGTCTTGCGCTTGCCCGAATCCCCAGACTCTATTTTTGCGGTCGGTGTTGCTACCAGTATGAACGAACAATTGGCCTACGACAAAGCAAGGCTGTATGCAGAGCGCAGGCTAGTAGAAATTGCCAACAGTGAGATTGAAAGTCTTACTAAGAGTTATGCTCTTGAGCGTGATGAAAGTCTAAACGAAACTACCGAAATGGTAGTAAAGAAAACTGCTAACGGACAGTTAATTGGTACGAAACGTGTAGACACTCATGCAGAATATGATGGGCGCAGATACAAAGTCTACATGTTGGTTGCGTTACCATTGGACGAAAACAATCCTTTGCGTAAAGAGCGTGAAGCACGCCAGGCCAAACGTGAAGCAGAGATTCGTCAGCAACGTGCGTTTGAAGAACTGCAACGTCAAACCCAGGAACGCCGTGAACGTGAACTGGCAGAACAACAACGCAGGGAAGATCAACTCAAACAGAGTGCTCCACTACCGGTTACGCCAAGTGTACCTGCTAGTCAAACGTTGAGTCCCGGTGAAAAGATAGTGGTTCCTGAGCAAAGTCAGGTACAGGCCACTCCGGAGCCAATGAACGGTGCAAAAGTTGAACCCATTGTGCCCGGTACTCCACTCAAACCTTTGGCGGAAGAGACAAAATCCAACACTTAAAGTGGTAGTATGACGAATGCTCCTGGGGTCAATAAATACTCTAGGAGCATTTTTTAATGGCTAGACCAAACCCACTGAAAGCAGTGATGAGTAGTCCATTGCCTTCGATTACTTATCAACGCCGCAGATCCTTTCGTCCCTCACAACGGGAAGTGGAGTGGTATTACGACAAAATAAACTACTATGTTTTTAATGGTCAGTTAAGGCGCCCTATTATTAGGTTAGGCACTATTCGTAAATGTTGGGGCATGTGTGAATGGGAAGAAGAACTGCAACCAACTCGTAGTCACTGTAAAATTAGATTAAGTGATAAATGGTTCTGTGCTCAGTGGTTTGTAAACACTCTGGCACATGAAATGGTACATCAATGGCAATGGGATGTTTACAGATTTGAATATGAATCTCAATACAACAAGGGCATGCCCAGACTAAGCGGTGCCCATGGTCCAAGTTTTTTCAGTTGGCGCGATCGGTTTGCTGAATACGGGCTGTGTTTAAAAATTGCCTACGGACAGAAACGTTGGTTTCGTCATCAAGATTTCTACAAGTGTTAATCAAATAAAATAATTATTTGTATGTTCTTCTCGATCGACAAGACAAAGCAGGAAAACTTTGTCTGTGATTTTCAATTTGATAATTTCTTTATTTCAGTTGACTTTGGCTGGGAAACCTATGAAACCGAAAAACATGTAGTAATTTATAAAGGTTATGCGGATTACCATCATCTGCGTGATTTACTTGACGAATTAATAACAGAAACAGAACCGTCTCGGACTGGTAACTATTGCGCTATTGTTTATCACAAAACTGATAATACAATTAGTATTAAATCGGACAGGTATAGATCGTTTCCGATCTATCTAAATAACGGAAACAAAGTTACAAATCTTGTCAAGCAAGATCGAACAGCCTGGACTGATAGTCTTATAACCATCACTGACAATTTTGAAATAATTGAAAACAAATTTGATGCTATCGGGACCATTGATGTGTCTACAATTTCATTGGAATATGGGATAGAATCAATTGCATCTATATTAGATCGCAAAACAAAGTCCTTGATAGATTTACGATCATCTTTGCCGATGGCATTTAGAAAACCTATACATACTTTCCTTAGTGGAGGAGTTGACAGTTTATTGGTTTATAGTTTCTTACAAAAACATACACAAGACTATAAATTGATAAAGTATGCTCATGTTGATTATACTGACTTTTGGTTAATGAATTCAGGAGATATTGTAGATAATTGGGGATATAAGCAAATACATCATTGGATAAATCCTTGTATTCTTACCAGCGGTGCTCCAGGTGATGAATTTATGTTGCGAAGTCCTGTAACTGCAAACATATTTTTACAAAATAACGGAACAGATTTATTAAAAATGAATCAAGACGTTACAAGTCTTCATTATTCTTATTTTAGTTTACCAAAACATAAAAAGGTTGTGGAAAATCTTGCTAGTGATTTTGAAGTGAATAAAAATTTAAATAAAAAAGAATTAATTTGGAAGTTGTGCAATATTATAATTAACGACTGGCAACATTGGCATATTGAAAATACTCTCACGTGGACTCCATTAAGAGATTTAGAAATATTTAAAATAATTTTACAAATGCCTTACGAAGTTCAAATCAAACAAATATTTGATAGTTATATTAGCAAACGTCTTATCTCAGACATAAATCCTCAGTTTGTAAACCTTATCAGTCATCAAAAAAATACAGCATCAATGATGAGTAATTTAATTAACTTCTACAGACAGCATCATTGAAAGAAACTCGTCTGGTTTTTGATTTTTTAATTGATCCAATGACTGGGTAAGTGATTTCCATGAATTGAATAATTCTTTGTCAAACGGTTGATTTCTAAGATTGTTTGATATGCTGGCAATTGCATTTATAGCATTGTGCCTTTGCCCTTCTTCTATAGAACTATTAGACAATTTTTTCACTATACGATTTAAACTAATAACAATTTGTTCTCGGTGCTCTAACGGTATAGACTTTTCACCCATTTCTTTTTGTTGAGCAACTCCAAAACTTACTACACTAGGCCAATCTTCTATTAGAAAGTCTATTAGTTTTTCTAATAAATGATAATTGTATGAACTTGTTGTTATATTGACTCGTTGTTCTACATTGTTATATTTCTTACATTGTAGGTAGTTGTTGAGCACTTCCTGCCATACTGTCCCATTCCTTACATACTCGGCTGATTCACCAACTGCGTCCAAACTAAAAACTAATGTTATAGTTCCTTTATAGTTTTTAATAAAGTCATAGTCTATACAACTACCATTAGTAAACATTATAATATTGGCAGTTAAATTAGTTTCTGCAAATTTTAAAAACCTTAAACAGTTTTTATCATAGAAAGGTTCGCCGCCTAATAAGATTATGGTTTTTATTCTGTCGTTAAGTTCAAGAAGATATTCAAAATTAGTAATATTTTCATTGATATCTGTATCTTTGATTAAATTAAGTTTGATATAGTATTGTTTGACCCTGCTGCTGGCCGCAGGCCAGCAGGTTTGGCAAGCAAAGTTACAAGTGTTACCTGGTCTAAGTTCAAGTGTAATATCTCCGTCACTAAATTCGGCATATGCTTGCTCAGCGTTATATCTCATGCTGTCTTGTCTTCCCTGCTGTTCGATGTCTCGACATGCTGCACAAGAATCTGGCCATTCGTTGTTTGCTAACTGATTCCTTGCATCTGATATTTCTTTTAATTTATGGAACTTTTGAATATTAATCTTAGAAGTATGAAAACTTTTATTATAGTTTTCATCTGCCGTCCAAGCACAACAAGGTTTGACTATTTGATTGTAACCAATGGCAAGGCCGTGCTCTAAAAATTTACATTCCATCATAATACTTAGTGGGCAATTTTTGCTAAATACAAAATCAAGGAGTAAGTATGCGAGTTTTTCTAATTTTATTAACATCATTTTTAGCGTTTACAGCGTCAGCCAAAGAAGTCAAAATGGTTGAATATGACTGGAAAGTAACTAAAGTCGTGGACGGCGACACTGTTAAGTTTGAAGCACCTTGGGTGCCAGATCCCATTAAAAAGGAACTAAGCATTAGGGTCTATGGAGTAGATACTCCTGAAAAAGGATGGCGTGGTCAGTGTGATAAAGAAAAGAAGGCAGGTGATGCTGCCACTGCTTTTACAAAGGCCATGATTAAAAAAGGTAAATCAATTAAAATTGCTATTTCCGATTGGGACAAGTTTGGAGGTAGAGTACTGGGAGACGTAATTGTTGACGGTAAAAGCCTACGTAAAGAACTTATTGCAAACGGACACGCACGAGAGTACTACGGCGAGAAAAAGCAGAGTTGGTGTGATTAAATGCTGACCCTGCTCTAACACAGCAGACGACAGTTATAATAAACAGCATTAATTTCAATGCTTTAAGGACTTCTTAGTGGAAGTCCTTTTTTTTATAAATACGATACCATGCGCTTTAAAGAAGTAAAAAAAGTATTAAAAGAATTTGGTGGTTATGTGCCTGTCAACGACGCAGAAGCACGTGATCCAAGATTTCAAATGGCCATTAGCCAAGACATCAAACCTGGCGAAGTACAGCGACAGGCCAAGAAGATGGGGTGGACGACGGACCCTGCAGGTGTGCCTCCCCTACTAACAACAAAGAACAAATTTGGGCGTGTACCTAAGTCTGCTTACAAAGACAGAATCACAGAAAGCAAGATACAGGAAGACGAGGACCTGTTTGAAATTAACATGAGTCCCAGCAACTTAGAAAAACTTGCTGGCGAAATCAATGCTCGTGCTGGTATGGAATTTGAAATGATTGTGCCAAATGCACAGGACGAAGACAGTGAATACGAGCCCGACTACGACCAAGATCAGCGCTCACGCAGTTGGTCCGACATCAGAGATTTCTTCTATGACGGTGACTACAACAGCAGTCGCGAAGTCAGCCGACTCATTGAACGTATGCAAGAAGAATTCTGGGAGTGGGAGGATGAACAGATTGGCGAAAATTGGCAGGAAGAAGAATATGAAATGGTCAAGGACTGGATCATCAACAATGTCAGCGACGACGACATCATGGACGCTGGCTATTACGAAGAAGATGACAGAGAAAAGTTTCAAAGAGACAAGGAATTTTATAACAAAGTCATTGACGACTATGTACAAAACGCTATAGACAAAAAGACCAAAGACTGGCAAGAAGCATACGATCTGTATCGTGAAGATCAAATCGGTGACACTGATGAATCAGAATGGTTAGACCTTTACTATCGCTACATGAGCGATGTCGAAAACAATTTCGAAATAAACTGGCCTTATTGGACAAGTGGAGGTGGTGACACCGACGTTGACACAGTGGCCAGCGATTTTGAACTTGCCATTGATAAACCCGTCAAAGCCAGTAGAAGTTATCACGGTGCTCGCAGAGATGACACAAGTTATATTGTAGAACCCGACAGCAGTTTAGACGCAGACGACACTAACGACGCAGGATTAGAATTTGTAAGTCCTCCCATGACAGTGGATGAAATGCTTAACGATTTAGCCAAAGTCTACAAGTGGGCCAAGAGTTACGGTTGCTATACCAATGAAAGCACAGGCCTGCACATGAACGTCAGTATTCCTGACTTTAGTTTAGAAAAGTTAGACTATATCAAACTGGCACTGTTGGTCGGTGACGAGTATGTGTTGGATCAATTTGATAGACGTAGCAACACCTATGCTCGCAGTGCTATCAGTAAGATTAAAGAACGTGGCATAAATGATCCTGACAAAATAAAACAACTGTTTGACCACATGCGCGACAATCTTAACACCATGGCCAGTCAAACCATTCACGGTCCTACCACTGCAAAGTACACCAGCATTAACATACACGACAACTATGTAGAGTTTCGTAGTCCTGGTGGCGACTGGTTAGGCCAGGACCTTGATAAACTGAAAAACACAGTATTACGTTTTGTTGTGGCCTTAGATGCTGCCTGTAAACCAGACAAGTACAGACAGGACTACTTGAAAAAATTATACAAACTGTTTGAAATTAAGAGTGAAAAAGATCCACTGAGTTATTTTGCACAGTTTGTCAAAGGTGAACTGCCTTTCAGCGCACTAAAGAGTTTTATCAAACAGGCACAACTAACTCGCAAAGCAAAAGCCGGCAAGTTAGAGCCCGGTGTAGACTATGTATGGGAAGTTAGAAAACAAGGATCCAGTGCCCTTATAAATGTAATTGCTCAAACCGAGGAAGAAGCCATTGACAAAGCCACAAGAACAGATGGTTATCCAGAATGGCGCGGTGAACCCGGAGTTACAGCCAAAGTGGTACGCAAAGCCTCTAGTGGCACCAAAGATCGTTTCCAGGATATACCTTCGGTGACAGATCCAAGGCCAGCAGGCGAAGCAGGCAGCATTAAATATGAATTATTCAACAGAGGTTCAGGCATAGTGATGCGTACTTACTGGGCCGCCAACGATGACATGGCTTTAGAAATGGGCCGAAGATATCGCGAGGAAGCAGCCGCAGAATTTGACATGGACACTGGCAGTATAGGCCTACGCAGAGCACGTTCACAGCCTGCACCACGTGGTGGCGATTTTACAGGTACTTGGTTAATTAAAGATGCTAATGGCAGAGTCATACACAGAATCAGCGGTATAGGTAATGCACAAAGCGATGCTAACCGTCATGCCATGAACTGGTTAAGACAGAATCCTGACCAAATGCAACAGGGTGTGGAAGTAGTTCCAGAACTAAGGTAACGATGAAAATAGTTTATATACATGGCGCTACTGCCAGCCATAACAGTTTCGCTTTCATTCAGGAAGTTATCAAAGCAGAAGACTACTTATATATTGATTATCCCCGAACTAAGACCGCACAAGAAAATTTAGAAGACATGACAAAACGGATAGGTTCTACAACAGGACCTCTTTTTATTATCTGCCACAGCATGGGCGGACTGTATGCCTTACACCTACTGGAACAGTTTCCAAAACGCATCAAGCAAGTGGTCAGCCTTGCTACACCATTTGCAGGCAGTGAGTTAGCTATCTTAGGTAAAGTAATGAACAAAGACTATCTACTGTTCAACGACATTATGCCTCATAGCGAATTTGTCAAAACTACCAAGTACATCGAAGTCAAATGTCCTTGGACACAGATTGTTACCACAATAGGTGATGTGCCCTGGATGGAGGCACCTAATGATGGCGTAGTGACCAGAAAGTCAATGACTGCTCGCACAGACATCAACTATGTGGAAATCGACGACAATCACTACGAAATAGTGCAAAGCGGCAGGGTGGTCAAACTGTTAAAAGAACTAGTACTAAAGTATTAACACCAAAGTAGTACTTGACGTAAATAGTTTTTGAGCATATAATCACAGTATGAAAACACTAATTCTACTCACTGCACTGGTTGTTGGTTCTGCTCATGCCCAAGTGGTATATCAAAGCCAACAGTATCAAGAACCCAGACTGAGGAATGTGGTACCCAATCCATTTCCTCCCAGTTATTATCAACAGAAAATGCAACAGTATAATTTCCGTCAACCTCCCCGTGTAATTATTGTTACACCACAACAGACTGTGATTCCTACTGGTCAGGTTTCACCACAGGATCAACAAATCATCAACTTAATCAAATAATCATCATGGCAACCTTAAGTAAAACAAAACAAAAAGAGCTGCGTGTCAAAAACTTTTTGTCACAATATTCCAATCCGTTTGAAATGGAAGATGCTGCAATTGATTTGCGTACGATGGCAACCAATTTTCAAAACGGCATTATTGACAATATGAGCATCGCCGATGCCGTTGATGCTATACTGGGTCCTAGTCCTATTCCACGTCTTAGTGTGGATCCAAGGTCATTGGGCGTCCCTCAGTTTGCATGGGCACCAATGGAAGATGTTGGTATTGATCCCAGGTTTCAACGAGATGTAGCACCAAACCACGTGCAAAAAATTGAGGACGATTTTAAGGCAGACATGATTATTGTGCCTTGTGCAATCAAAGACCCTAACACAGGCAAATATCTGTTATGGGATGGTCACCATACTACTCGTGTTTGCGTCCGTATGGGTTGGACTCATATTCCTGTTTGGTATACCGAAGCAGAAATTGATGACGAACATAGCCTGGCAGAAGCAGAAAAGATTCTTATCTTAAAAGCAGGCCGCAGTTTTCTTACAATTAACAAAAAGAACAAGCGTCCAGTCAGCCGTTATGACGAACACATGGTTAGTGTCGAGTGCGGTGAGCCCGAAAGCGTCACGGTACAGAATATTATTGATGCAAACAACTGCCAAGTCAAACGTGTTAGCAGTAAAGCAGGAGATATCAGTCACATCGAGCACTTGTACGGCAGTTACGATTTGGTGCAGGCCAGTTCGGGCATTAAAGGCATTTACCTTGCCCGTAGTCTAAAGTTTCATCGTGCTACTTGGCCCAAAGAAGAAGTCAGAGGTATTATGATGTTGGCTATGGCACGACTATATCAACAAACCGAAGTTCAAACTGGTAAATTGTTGCCACAAGACTTTGATTTAGAATTTGGCGCCATACTTAAAAAGGTATATGGGCAAAGCGAAAAAGTGCATATTCGTATTAAGGAACAGTTTGAAGACCATTTTGGTAGTTTAGGTGCTCACCCGGTTGTAGTTACCAGTGGGTTGGTTTTAACATACAATAAACATCAAAAGAAAGGCTTTAAGTTGATGCAACCTGAAGCCACTTATCCAGTAAAATGAGACCATATGGACTTTATATTCGCAAGTGTCCTGGGGTAGAACACCCCACTGATTTCAAAGTTGGTGTTGCCGCTTTAGATAAAACCAGAACACGACTAGCCGCTTATCAACAAGCAGTCGGTCCTGTTTGGCAAGAGCAATTTATTTTGTTTTGGACTGGCGAAGATGTTGATGTTAAAGAAGCAGAAACCAAAATTAAACGCCAATTTAAAAATCGGATTGCTAGTAGTGAAGCAGGTCTGAGTGAATGGATCAGCAATATTGAATTGAAAGAAATTTTGAATTTCATTGACGAATTAGTTAATGAACACTTTATCAAGTTGACTTTAGTTCCCAGCGAGTTTCTACCTTTGACTATGGATAACGTAGAAGATTTTACTGATTGGACACAAGAAGGTCTAGTATTATAAAATATGATTAATATAAAAAATAATTTAGTACAGGCTTTCAAATTACTAAAAGAAGTTGTAGATTTTACGGGTATAAATCTAATAGATAATTATAGTTATAGAGAATATACTGCTATAGACATTCTCAAAGATTATATTCCTAGTGTGCGTAAAACTATAGGAAGAACAGGTGATGACGCAAGTGCGCCTGAAGATGGATATTTTCATATTGAGCAAAAGTCGGGAACAACTAAAAGTAAAACAATGACAGAAGCCAGTTTCCCTGACATGATGTTTGATAAACAAACCGACCCTGCCAGGCGTGAATACATTTACAAATATGATGGGCTTAGTCTCAGTCTTTTTGAACATTATCGACCTTATCCCACTGCGGTAGTGTTTGTGCCCAAAGAACAAGTGCCCAAATTACACCCTTTGTTCAAACAAAAGCAAGACATAAAAGTGGCAGACTTTGAGCATAGATTAAATGAGGGGAAAAACATCGGACATGATTCGATTGTAGTTTCTCTTGGTGAGATTAGGCAATGCGTGGGAGATAATAATTTAATCTGTTGGCTCCATGGGGAAGTAACCAACCCGGTGGATTTTTTTGGTAAGTTGGATCGTAAGGAAGTAAAACTAAATCAATGAGCGATTATCAAGTTTACAATCAAGACTGCGTGTCGGGCATGCAACAACATGTCCAAGACGATAGTGTGGATTTAATATTCACAGACCCACCGTATGGGATTGACGGTGACGGCCTGGACGTACATTATCACAGAGACGAAAGTAATGTAGTTCCAGGATACATTGATGTTCCATTGAGCCAATACGCTAAGTTTAGCCAGGATTGGATTCAAGAATGTGCTAGAGTCTTGAGACCAGGTGGCAGTTTGTACATTGTGTCTGGCTATACCAATCTGCATCACGTATTAAACGCATTGCATACAACAGATCTCCAAGAAATTAACCACATCATTGCCAAATACAGTTTTGGTGTTAGTACCAAAAACAAGTTTGTGAGCAGTCATTATCATGTACTATTTTGGTCCAAACCAGAAAAAGGTAAGAATAAACGTACATTCAATTCGAATTGGAAATATACTGACCAAAAAGACAGTTATCATGATAGACTAACTGTACAGGATATGCCCAGGGACTATAAACCTGGACAAGTCAAAAATAAAAATCAACTCAGTGAAGATTTTATCAAAAAGTTTATTTTGTATTCTAGCAATCGTGGTGATACTGTTCTTGACTGCTTTGGTGGCGGACTGACCACTGCTAGAACTGCTTTGAGGTTTGGTAGAAAGTTTATTGGGTTTGAATTGAACAAAAATGCCTATGACGCATTTGTACCCACGCTGGACCAAGTTGAGCCAGAATCAGATCCTGTGCCTATTAGTCCAGACCCTACCGAATTGGCTAAACGGGAAAAGATGCGTGAAGGTTGGCGTCGAACTAGGCAGGAACGCAAGCAACAATCTGTTGTATAAAAACAACACTTTTGGTAGTACTAAAGTAGTACTTGACTGAAATTCACCATTTTGCTATAATTATGGCATAGGGTAACAAAACAGGAGTTTGAAATGAGTGTGAAATCCATTGTTCGTAAAGTTTTAGATTTTATCGCAACCAACGACGCAGATATGTCTGACACTAAAAATCAATACTGGAAAAACAAGATTGCAAACTATGCTCGTAGAGTTCGTGCTAACGACATCAACGGTGTCGTTGCAGAATGGAACACTATGAGCAAAAAAGACTATCAAGAAATGTGTGTGTGGGTTGTGCGTAATCGTGCAATTTGGAATCAAGCAGTTTAAGGAGTGGCAATGATACCAATTACAGTTTTTTTGTTTTTTGTGGTGTTTTTTCTGGCTTGGTCAGCATACTATATGTTCCAAGCACTTGACCTAATCCATGAGTGCCGAATCGATGTTGCTGTCATGCAGGAGCAAATGCAACAGGCACGTCAAATCGCAGGAGAATATCGTGTTTAAATTTGTCACAGGATTTGTTTTAGGTGTTGTGGTTGCCAGTGTGGGATTCGGTGGTATTAGCCGCATCTTGGATAAAGGTGTTTCCGAAATTCAAACCCAAAGCAAGGAATTGGCCAAATAATTTTGGCAAAACTAATTCAAAATATGGTTGACATTAATTCCAATATCAACTATAATTTGAATATGTTAGCACATGACGCTAACATGATTTTCAACTAACTTGGAGTGTTTTCTATGTCTACTAAACTGTTTTCTGTTGCTGGTGTTTCTACCCAAAAGGGCGAAGTCAAAGTTCGTTTTGCCAACGACATGACTCGTGTTAAAGTGTTGGCCAAGTCCGGTCACACCGACATTGAGTTGATGGAGTTGCCCAAGGCTATGGACAAGCCCTCAATTGTGTCTTTCTTGAAGACTACGGAGTTGTATCAGACTCCCGCATATCAGGCTGCTATCGATGCGGCTGACACTAAGTACAACGGTAGTAACACCGTTAAGGTCTCGGGCGCCAAGGTGCGTTCCTCGCAGGCAGAAGCAGTTGCCGAAACGGCCTAAGTAATAACTGCGTATAAAACGGCGTTTTACATGGCGCCGTTTTTTTGTGGATATAAATACCTTATATCGCAAGTGTGCGGATTTGGTAACGATGGTGGCTTTGAGTGTTGCACAACAATATTTCATAGTTGGTTTGGCTGTAGGCCTGGGCCTTGGCTTTGGTATCAGTCTTTGCATTGCGGTAATTAGATGGATGTCGAGGTAACTATATGGCAGAAACTATCAATCAAACAATGGCTCGCATTAAGAGCCTACAAGAATTCGAAGTGCAAGTAACTGTACCTGCCGATTTCAAATTTACTGGCCATGTGCCCTATGACATGAACATAGTCAGCGACCAAGCATTCGTAACTGTGGTAGCAGAAAGTTTTGAACAGGCACTCAAAAGAGCACATGACTTTTTTGGTATCGAAAATGGTTGAAACCGTATTGACACTAACTGTGATAGCCACTATAATATGGCTATGGGACTTTAATAAAAAGGTTGGATTTCACAATCTTTGGCATGATCCCCGAATAGGCAAAAGCACTTTTAGTAAATACGATACGGAGGAAGATGACGATGACCGTTGAAGAATATTGGAAGTGGATTCATAGTAACGTCCAATAGTGATTGACTATTTTCCAGTTACGGTTCCTTATAGGGTCGGTCCCACCATGGCCGCTAATGAAGGTCCAGCATTTGTTCCTGTAGAGGACATGTCTCACATAACATCCAAGTTAGCAGAATTAGACAAGTATGGATCCGATCTGTTTGATTGCCGCAGGCCTGACTTGGTTGAAAAAGCCTCCCAAGTTCTCGGATTAAATCCCATAAGTGACATAGTAGAATTTGCATTTTTGTTTAAAGAAGATGTTGCTATTATGCACAAAGGCGTGCTGGAAGCAATCTGTTTCTGCTACCCCAGCAGTTGGATACCAAGTGAACGTATTGGACAAAGCCTGGCAGAGATACACGCTCCTGTTGCAGATGGCGAACTGCTACGACAAATGAGTCAACGTATCGCCGAAGTTATTGCCACCAAAAGTATGCGTAGGCATGTTTGGACCATAAGCACTACAGGCGAACTCAGTAATCATCCTAAAATGGCAAAGCCCGAAGTTACTGACCAAACTACTATAGAGGACCTCTACTTTAGAATGGAAACACAGACCACAATGCCTGTGGGCGATGGCGAAACCGCAGTGTTTTTGGTCAGAGTTGATACTTGTCCATTAGGGGAAATTTGGCAAGACCCTGCTCGGCGCGATTTGATTATTCAAAGTGTTGACACAATGTCCGATAATGTGCTACAATACAAGAACTTGGTTAAGATTAAAGAAGTCTTAAATAAGAGTATTGCTGTAAACCCCGCAAGGGAAGAGGCGAAGAGAAAGGTGTTCTGGACGCGGGTTCGACTCCCGCCACCTCCACCATAAGCACATGGTCTACTGGTGAATGAGATAATAATGCTCATAATAAAAGTCCAAACTGTGTGTTTATGATGGGGGTGTACAGGTTTCGACAGGGCACGGAGTAACAGAGTGGACAGCAGGGCAATGCGAAAGCCCAAGGGTTAGGACTACCTGGCCGAAGAAGCAAAAAACTATAAATGCCAATGATGAGGTATTTGCTCTAGCCGCTTGAGGCTAAGCCGGGGTTGGTAACCTTGTAACCCAATAACCAAAAAGGCTCTCCGGAGCCTTTTTTCATTTATAAATATAAGTCCAGGCTGATAATTTTTAACCATGGAAAAAATAAAAGCTCATCTTAAAGCTGCTAATAAATCTTACTTTTCACACACAAAATTTGCCATTGTAGCAGGTTTTGATTTGATACTCACTGGAATTATTAGCATAATACATGGAATTATTCCTACACTGTTTCCTTTTTACGCAGAAAAAAAGATCAATAAGTATTATGAAAAGATTTTAGAATTAAAACGAAATAGAACAAATATTAACAAAACCTAATAGTCTAAATTAGATTATTAGGAGCCTTTTTTCATTTATAAATATCAGTCCAGGCTCACAATTTTTTTAATCAAGGCACACATTATGGATGGACGATATCAAGAAGTAGAAAATCTTATCAAAAAATTTACTAGGCAAATACCAGACACACCAGAATACAATCAAAGACTAGAACAAGAATTAGAAATAATCGCCAAACTTGGATTTGCCAAACACTTTTTACGTGTTAGAGAAATCCTAGATCTCACACAAGACATTCCACATATTACCAGAGGCTCAGCAGGCAGCAGTCTTATCTGTTACTTAATGGCTATATCAGATGTGGATCCTGTCAAGGAACGCATACCCCTATCACGTTTTATGAATCCCAGGCGTGATGACTTACCAGACATCGACTTAGACTTTCCGCACTGGCAACAGGAAACTGTGATGAACAGAATCTTTAGACGTTGGCCTGGCCAGAGTGCCAGAGTGTCTAACTATGTTACTTACAAGGAAAAGTCTGCACTGCGTGAAGCTGCCAAACGCTATGGTGCCAAAGGCAAACTAAAACGCAACTTTAAGTTAGAAGACGTGGTACCAGAATATGCAGAAGATGCCAAAAGGTTGGCCAACAAACTGCTAGGCAAGAAACGTTGCATCAGCAAACATTGTGGTGGTATTTTAATATTTGACAGAGCAGTGCCCAAAAGTCTAATCAACGCAGAAAATCAAATCTTGTTAGACAAGTATGAAATCGAAGACTTAGAACATTTTAAGATAGACATCTTGGCTAACCGCGGACTGAGCCAACTGTGGGAAATAGAGGAACGGGACTTAATGGACTATCCCGAAGAGGATGCAGAGACCAGTGAACTGCTATGCAGAGGGGAAATACTGGGAGTCACTCAGGCGGAGTCGCCTGCTATGCGTAGACTGTTTCGTGCCATACAGCCCAAGTCACGTTCGGACTGTGTGTTGGCCACTGCACTGATCAGACCTGTGGCCACACAGGGCAGACGCAAAGCCAGTTTCTTTCAGGACTGGAGTAAAGACAACTTTGAAGGCACCATAGTATTTGAGGACGATGCCATAGAACTGATAGGTGAGATCCTAGGCTGTGACCAATATACCGCAGACATGTGGCGTAGAGCGTTCGCCAAAAAAGACGAAGAAAAAATGTTTGAGTTCATGCAGTTGGTTGGTGATCATCCCAGGCGTGACGACGTGTTCTTGGCCCTTAAAGAACTTAGCCACTTTGGTTTGTGTAGAGCACACGCCATAAATCTGGGTAGACTGATATGGGCTCTGGCCTATCAAAAAGTACACAACCCTAAGGGGTTTTGGCAAGCCGCACTCAAGCACTGCCAGGGATCGTATGCACGTTGGGTCTACTGGCAGGAAGCCAAACTGGCAGGTGCAGTGCCCGCTGTCATGGAAGGTGGTGAAGTGGACGACTTAATGCACTCGGGTTGTTGGCGTAGCAGTCGTTTTATTCCTGTCTGTAAAGAAATACGTAGACCCGGACAGATTGAATTTTGTGGATTGGTGGCAAACTATCGTGTGTTCAAAAGTGGGCCCAAAGAATACATTACGTTTGCTACATTGGGTACAGGTAACGGCAAGTACTTAGACGTAGTACTGCCACATGCTACCAGTTTTCACGAACAGCCAATTGTGTGGGGTTTGGGCAAATTAGGCTACAAAAACAACACAGAATATGTTACAGTATACAAGCACAAAAAATTTCAACTTAGCGAAGTGAAGCACGTAAAATGAATGTAAAATCAAGACTGCATATCTATCCCTGCTCGGGACCAAAGACAGATGCTTATATTGTGGGCGAACCCCGAGCACTTAAACATTTGGCTGCACAGTTAAATCGAGCCGCAGACAGTGTGCTGGGTTTGGAAACTGTGGACATGTATAGCAGTGACGGACATGAGTACACCGTGGTAATTGCCAGCGATGTTGAAGAGGAAGAGTGGCAGGCAGTGCCTGCGCCCTATGAGCGTGGTAGCACACCTACTACCATAAAAGTTATACAAAACTATAACGAAATAAAACAAATATTGACAAAAACGTAGACAGAACGTACAATACTAAATACTCAGTAGAAACACTGATTTATCAACAAGGAGAAAATTGAAAATGGCACAATCCGTAAAAGGAACTAAAACAGAACAGAGTCTTAAAGAAGCATTTGCTGGTGAAAGTCAGGCAAACCGTCGTTACCTCTACTTTGCAAACATGGCAGACGTAGCAGGTGAAAACGATTTGGCTGCACTATTCCGCAGTACTGCTGAAGGTGAAACTGGACACGCACACGGTCACATGGAATATTTGATTGATGGTGGTGCTGGTGATCCCGCAACTGGCATGCCTGCCAAGAACGTTAAGGAAGCACTGGAAAGTGCTATTCATGGCGAAACACATGAGTACACTGACATGTATCCAGGTATGGCAAAAACTGCTCGTGACGAAGGCTTTGATGAGATTGCTGATTGGTTTGAAACACTGGCCAAGGCTGAACGTAGCCACGCTGGCAGATTCCAAAAAGCACTAGCAGCACACGAAGCAGGAGAGTAAGTGAACTGTGCGGATTATTGACTGGCAAGAGTGGTTAGATTCGCACATTCCCTACTATGAGAAACAACGGCAGGAGGCAAGGTATTTAGACAACCCTCCTGCAGTTGTACTACAACTCAGTGTTGTAGATAGATACGACAAACATCGATCCAGAAACACAATTTGGTTTAACTGGGACACTGCCAACAATGAAATACAGGATCTTGGCTATCAAAACAGTCCTATATTCTTAGACACAGACACACACCAACAATGGTTTTGGGCATTCTGGGACAGAGACGAAGCACTGTTAGCTTTGCTCAAATTACAGTAGTACTAAAGTAGTACTTGCTCAAAAAGACTCCCGATGTTATAATAATAGCATAGAAAGGGTCGATATGAAATTCTTTGAAGAAACTACCAAATGGGCAGACAGCACACCTAACCATACGTACCTGCTAAGTGATGACAAAAGCAAAATGTACGCCTACGTTCCTGTAGGAAAAAAGTCTGTGGTAACTTTCAGTAAGCCAATTCGTATCAGTGCTTCAGGAAGAAAGTTTCGTGTGGTAGCAAACAAATGGCAGTATCGTATTCCCGAAGAAGAGCAGTCCTCAAACCCAAAATGGGAAGTTCGGGGAAGTAAGGGTGATGTTTATGTGGTGGAAAAAACCGAGACTGGTCTAACTTGTACTTGCACGGGATTCCGTTTCAGAGCAAAGTGTAAGCATTTAACTTTTTGTAAATAAATTTATGACTTACAAACCAAACATTGTAAATTATACTGACGCTGATTTTGACAACTGGTTATCCAAATTAGATAAGACAATTTTTGATTTGTATCCAGAATATGCAATGTTTACTGTTAGTGAAGCATATATTGAATCTCTGGCTGATTATATAAGAAATCCTTTAAAAGGATTTATTGATGAAATAGAAGGAGAATATATCTTCGAATCCAAAGATTCTTATGATAATTTAATGAACAGTAGATTTGAATTTCAGTACTCGAAAGGACAGGGAACGATAGACGTAGATTATTCTGACACTGTTCGTGGCGAAAACACAGATTTCACCAATCAATGTAAACCTGGATCGTTAATAGGGTTTAGAGATGAGAATATCTTTGGTATAGTGGACTCAATTGATAGTGAAAACACTTTAAAATTAAAATATTTTGCATCAAGAACGTCGTTATTCGGCAAGTCTGTTCCAATCCAGAAAAAACAAAAATATTGTATAGTAAAAGAAGTTCAATTACATCAATATATAAGCATTGCATACGATTTAAATTTACAAATGCGTTGACAATAAATCCCAAATAAGTTATAATACTTGTATCGTAAACAATTTCGGAGCGTCCAAAATGGATCAGCCCTGGCAAGTCATTAGTGCGTTAGAAGAGCATAACCTGCGTACCAACAAAGAGCAAATCATTGAAGCGCAGGCCCAAGCAAATAATTTGGAGTTTTTTGAAGGTTGCAGGCTTGCCTTGGACTCAATGATTACTTTTGGATTAAAACAGATTCCAGAAAAAACAGATCAGGATGGTCCTGGTCTGCCTTGGGAGGCCTTTACACTGGCTATCACAGGTTTTGTAAATCGGGAAGTTACAGGCAATATGGCACGAGACATGGTTAACCAAATGATGTCTCGTGCTGGGAAAGAAGAGTGGAACCGTTGGTATCGTAGGATACTGATCAAGGACTTACGCTGTGGCGTAAGCGAAAAAACTATTAACAAGATTGGAAAGAAATATGGCTCAAATTATATTATCCCTGTTTTTGATTGTCAACTTGCTCATGATAGTGCTAATCACGAGTCCAAGGTACAAGGAACTAAGAGGATCGAAGTTAAATTGGACGGCGTTAGAGTTCTTACTGTTGTTTATCCATCTGGTAGGGTGGATCAGTTTAGCCGTAATGGTAAGGAGTTAGCCAACTTCGAACACATCAAAGCAGAGTTGGCAGTAAACGCCGCCACGTTTTCAGAGCCAATGGTGCTGGATGGCGAAGTAATGAGTTCAAGTTTTCAAGACTTGATGCGGCAAGTGCATCGCAAGGAAAATGTCAAGGCCAATGACGCCGTGCTTTATCTTTTTGATGCACTGCCACTCAGTGATTTTGAACAGGGCCGTTGCGCTGTCACACAGAAAGACCGCAGTGCATGGCTGAACGATTGGTATGACAACAAATTGAATAAAAGCATGAGTCATGTACAATGTTTGGACCATGCGGTGGTAGACTTAAATACTGACGAAGGGCAACAGCTCTTCTCAATGTACAACAAGTCAGCAATCGAAAATGGCTACGAAGGTATCATGATTAAGGACTTGGATGCGGCTTATGAATGTAAACGCAGTCATGCTTGGCTCAAGATGAAACCTTTCATCGAAGTCAGTTTGGAGGTTCGAGAAATTGAAGAAGGTACTGGTCGAAATCAAGGGCGCCTTGGAGCGTTTGTCTGCGAAGGAGTCGACGACGGCAGACATATTCGTGTTAATGTGGGCAGTGGCTTCACTGATAGCAATCGTGATGATTTTTGGAGTCAGCGCAGTGACATTATCGGCAGTATTGTAGAAGTACGTGCAGATGCAGTCACACAGAATCAAGATGGTTCTTACAGTCTGCGCTTTCCCCGTTTTAAAACTTTTCGTGGCTTTCAACAAGGAGAAAAACTATGATTGCAGCTATTTGGCTTGTGGCAATGGTAATTTATTGGACATAAAGGAAACTAAAATGAAAAAATTAACGGCTTTATTATTAACAGTGACTCTGCCACTTGTGGCTTTTGGTTATGCGGAATGCGACCCAGATGCCAACATAACCACTATCAATGGTGTGGGCTTGCCAGGTCGGATGGCTACCTTGACCAACGAACATGTCATGTTTGATGGTATTATTGACGGTGGAAAAAGAATGACCATTACTCGTGCAGTTCGTAAGGCAGGTACGAGGGTTGGCATTCACATTCACAAGTGGGGTGGCACTACCTGTGTTATCGAAGGTGCAATGACTGACTTTGTGGAAGGTCAGGCTCCCGCATATTATCCAGCTGGTACTTGCTACTACATGCCACCAAATACTTATATGGCTACCAGCAATATGGGCAGTGTAGATGCAGTGATCCAAGATCAATTTATTGTGCCAGATGGACAGCCTTCAATCACTATCGTGGAGCCAGGATACCCTGCCTGCAAATAAATGAAAGATATTTGGGTAATCAGCGACACGCATTTTCATCATGCCAACATCTTACGGTTCAAAGATGCGGAAGGCAACCTTATCCGCGGCAGTCGTTTTTCGACTGTGGAAGAAATGGATGAGTGCATGTTGGAAAACTGGAACAGTGTAGTAAAGCCTGGGGATAAAGTTTACCACTTGGGTGATGTGCAAATGGGCACACACGAACAGTTTCGAAAGTTTTGGCCCAGACTAAATGGTAAGAAAAATCTTATCGTTGGTAATCACGATGACATCAAGTACTTGGCACAAAATGGTTTTTTTGCTAAAATATATATGTGGCGTATGTTTCCCGAGTTTGGTTTACTGTTAAGTCATGTGCCCATACACGAAACCAGTGCTCGTAGATATCCGCCCAAAGACTATCCTGAAAGTGTAAAAGAAGTAGTTCAATTGTTAAACGTACATGGACATATTCACCAGAATGCCAGTCCCACACCACACCATCGTTGTGTCTGCGTTGAGCATATTGATTACACACCCATTAACATTGAAGAACTGAGAATACGATGAACGAACGAATTCGAGAACTTGCCAAACAAGCTGGTTATCAGGAAGATATGTTTGGTGTAGGACACTGGGATATACCTGAATGTAAAAAGTTCGCCGAGTTGATTGTTCGGGAATGTGTTCAGACATTGCTTGATAATTCACCTGAACTGTTTACCAACGAAGCGGCCGAAGAAGATTGGGACAAAGGATATGATCGAGCAATGCGAGATTGTGTACATCATATCAAAGAACATTTCGGAGTTGAAGAATGATGGAACAGTACGAACGTAAAGCAAGATTTACAGAACTCAAACCCTATGACATCCTCGCCAAAGAGCATGACTTTATGGAAGTATGTGAGTGGAATAATGGTGAGGGTTTTGATGTTACAAAAAACGAACAGCAGTTCTCACTTACTTGGGGACAATGGGAATGTTTGCAAGCACTGGTTGCTTTTAAAGGTTGAAGGATGAATGAACTATCTCTTTTAGTCACTGGTCTGTCGTCATTTGGAATTGGTTTATCAGTGGGTTTTGTACTGGGTTACTTTGGAGTTAAAGAATGACTAAATGGATTGATCCACCAAGTGGATGGAAATATGGATTTCCTAAGCCTATTCCCGAAGATGTAGTTAACTTCGAAGATTGGCTCGTGTCTGAGGGGTATCCTCGTGCTGAAATAGAAAAGATGGGTGATTACTTCTTTTGTAGTCAATGGGAAACTGAAGAATGAAACGACTCTGTAAAGACTGTAGACACGCCAAAGCCAAATTTCTTGATAAACTTTGGCAGGGCAGTTTTGCCTACAAGTGTCAGTTACCAACCAATTATGTAGAAGGCCATCAGAATCCTGTGACTGGTCAAACCACTAAAGGCTACTATCAAACCTGTGCTGTGGCTAGAGTAGACCATAACATCTGTGGCAGTCGCGGCGCAAATTGGTTACCCCGTGACACTCACCGGCATCTTTTTACAATGATATCTGATGAAACTTAAAATCGGCATTATAGGATATGGATATGTAGGCCGCGCAGTTGCCGCAAGTTATCCCAATGCAGAAATTTTGGTTTATGATCCTAGATACACCAACGACCCACTGTTCGCACCATTTGGCACTATTCACAGTGTCTGCGATGCTGTGTTTGTCTGTGTGCCCACGCCACAGTCTGACACCGGTGAGTGTGACACCAGTATTTTAAATCAAACTTTGATCAATCTCAAAGGCAGCGCCGCAGTTGTAATCTGTAAAAGCACTGCACCGCCTGACTTTTATACTGCTTGGGAAAACACAGACAGCATGCGACTAGCACACGTGCCTGAATTCCTAACACAGGCCCGTGCCAGTCTGGACTATGTAAATCCACACAAAATACTAGTGGGCTGTCGGGAAACTCTACAGTCCACTGTGGCCGACATACTCATGGCCAGTATGATTAACTTTGAACGTGTACGTATCGAATACTGCTCAATTGCTGAAGCCAGTTTCTTTAAGTATATGGCTAACAGTATGTTGGCAATGAAAGTTATCATCAACAATGAGTTGGCTGACTTGGCTGAACGCATGGGCATCAGTTGGGAGGCTGTGAGTGCGATTGCTAAAACTGACAGTAGACTGGGTAGCAGTCATTGGCGTGTGCCTGGAGACAATGGTGAACTGGGCTATGGTGGTGCCTGCTTTCCCAAAGACACAGCAGCCTTAAAAAATCTTGCAGATCAAAACGGCGCAGAACTCAGTGTACTTGAGGCCGCAATGATTAAAAATCACAAATTAAGGACTAAAAATGGATCGCGATGAACTAAAACAGATGTTGCAGGAAAATCAGTGCGAAGTCACATTTACCAAAGTAGATGGAAGTGTGCGAGTCATGCCCTGTACACTGAAATCTGACTTACTGCCTGTAATCGAAACTAAAACTGAAAAAGCCGCTAAAAAAGAAAACTTAGACACGCTCAGTGTGTGGTGTTTGGATAAGAAAGAATGGCGCAGTTTTAGAGTGGCCAATGTTCAAACGGTTCGGACAATTTAATTCTGCCAGAACTGTTGACTTTAGTTCACACACACTATACAATAACAAAATCTGCTCCAAGAGTAGTGTATTTTTAACAGAAGGAACTTTTATTATGATGTTTTCTACCGAAACTAAAACTGGTAAACTATTGGCTGCATTGAAAAGCGGCGAGCAATTGACCGAAGCACAGATCCGTGCTCGTTTCGGTCTTAAGAACCCACGTGCATCTGTCAGCGACTTGCGTTACAGTGGTTTTGCTGTCTATGCAAACCGTCACGTTGATACCAAAGGTCGTGAGACCACCAAGTATCGCTTGGGTCAACCCAGCCGTGCAGTTATTGCCGCTGGTATGCGTGCCTTGGGTGGCATGGCTGCTTAATTAACTGAGCAGTAAATACAAAGGCACTTAGGTGCCTTTTTTCGTCTGGCGTTAGTTCAACGGATAGAACAAGGGTCTTCTAAACCCTAAATAGAGGTTCGATTCCTCTACGCCGGACCAAGAATTTTTTTGGCAGATTTATAGTCTGTTAAATACTGCATATACCAGTGTAAATACTGAGTTGACTTTGGTCCACATTGGTATTATATTGTATATTATCAATTGCCATTGATTGGCAAACTAAAAAACGTTTTTTATATAAGGAAAATTTAATGAAAAAAACTCTATTGGCTTTGGCCGCTGTCACCGCAATGGGCGTGGCCAGCGCACAAGTAACAGTAAGCGGTAGCGTTGCAGTTGCAGTTCAAAACACTGTAGCCGCAAGTGCTGGAAAATTCGATCTATCTGATGCAGACATCAACTTTTCTGTTAAAGAAGATCTTGGTGGTGGCATGTCAGTAACTGCTGGTACCAGCATTAGCAACGAAGCAATGCGTGGTAACGGTGTTACTGTTAATAATACTGCTATGTCACTTGACGGTGGCTTTGGTTCATTGGCATACAAAAATGTACTAAGTGGTAAGGCAAAAATGAGCGCAGGTGTTAGCGTCGAAGATGACATGAGCGACTTAATGGGCGGATACAGCACCGTAAACGTATTCAGTTACACACTACCTGCTATTGCTGGTGTACGTGTTGGCGTTGAATACGCTGGCGATGATGCCACTGCACTTGAACTAAAAGGCACACCAAATGTATTTGGTACTGCTCAATTGGGTGACGTAACCGTTTATGCTGAAAACGGCGGCGCTGACAAAGTATGGGATGTTCGTGTTGGAATGGCAGCAGGTCCTGCTACAGTTGGTCTACGTACTACCAAAGAGAAGTTCAGTGAAGTTGCTGTCACAGTACCAGCAGGTGCTATGACTTTTGGTGTACACTATGCAACAAAAGACAACGGCGACAAAGCAACTGGTGTAAATGCTACATACGCAATGAGCAAGCAGACCAGTGTACAAGTTGGTTATGTAACCGGTAAAGGCAATGGCTTTGACGGTAACAACTACCGTGTACAGTTGAAAAAAGCATTCTAAACAATGTTTAGAGTATAAGAACCCACTTCGGTGGGTTTTTTATTGACTATATAACATAAACCTGTTACATTACTGCTATGAAACCAGACGACATTATTACCATTACTGCCGACACAATTGACTTAGATAGTTTTACGATTGACTACGATGCTCTTAAAGGAAGTTACAACGGCATCTCTATCACAGACTTTGGAGATTCTGCGCCCAAAGGAATAAAACTCAAAGAAGGTGAAGACATCACCATTGGTGACCGTAGTCTACTAAAAACATTAGACGCTATTGCAGAACGTTTAGCCATACTGGAAACAAACACCAACTTGGAGGCTGAGTTTGAAGAATTACACAGACTAGGCAATCAATATCGAAAAATGGAAGCAGAACTAAAGGATAAAATTGCAACCTGGAATATTTTGAAAAAATGATTTATCTCGGGGAAGTTTTAGAAATCTATATAACAAACGAATGCAATTTAACATGTAGTAATTGTAATAGATTTAATAACTATGATTTCAGAGGACATTATTACTGGAAAGATTATAGATTGGCAATTGCGGCTTGGTCCAAAAGGATTACTGCAGATACTATTAGTATAATAGGTGGAGAGCCTACACTACACCCAGAGTTGTTTATATGGAAAAGAAATTTAGAAAGACTTTGGCCCGACTCGGTAGTAATGGTGCAGTCTAACGGAATTTATACCAAAGAAAAGATTAAAGAACTAAACGCAAGTAAAATAATACCGGTGATTTCCATTCATGACAAAAAAATGTTTAAAAAACATGAAGAATACATTGCTACCCATAAAATGAGTATTCCGGGCGGAAATAATGAACCTAATTCATTGATAATAGATGCAACCGAATTTACAGATTGTGCTTTGATAGATAATCAAAACAGTTTTAGTTTACATAATAGCGATCCAGAAAGCGCATTTATTTGTTGCTCAATGAAATACAGCCATACAATTTTTGAGGGTCGATTGCATAGATGTCCTTTGTTGGCAGTTTTACCAGAATTTGCAAAGCAGTATAAGGTGAAGATGTCTGAAGAAGATCTGGAGTTATTGAAAAATCCAGAATATGTTTTAGAACATGATTGTAGTGAAGAAGATTTAAAGAAGTTCTTTTATTCGATTATGACTCCAATGAACGTTTGTAAGTTTTGTCCCGGAGAATATAAATTATCTGAAGTAAAAATGGACTCAAAAAGAAAATTGCATCAACGATTATCAAACTAGTATGGGACTTATTCGAGAAAAACGATCAATGAGTCTCACAGTTGTACGTGACAAGTATCAAGTATATTGGTACGATGATCGAAACCGAGCATTCGAAGCCGCACAATGGTGTACGGACACATACGGTCCAGAATGGGGACATTTTCGTTGGCGTGATGTGGACCGAGTCGGCGCCAGCAAAAACTACTTTACCTTTCATAGAATGGATCATGCACGTTGGTTTGTTCTAAAATGGGACACACTCTAATAGACAGAAAATAGCAAATAAGTTATAATAGAGGTATGAATATTGTAACCATTGACGGGCAACGTGTGAGCACCTATGACGCAATCATGTGGGCCAGTAAACAATTTGGTCATAACGGCTTCAGTGTGAAAAACTGTTTCCCAAACTATAATTGGCAATTTGAGTTTGACAATCCTCAACACGCCACACATTTTGCACTGCGATGGCTATAGTAGAAGCCATACACTCACATAGGGTAGTTATACCCTGGCATAATACCATAGAGCATGTAGCAGAGTGGACTGAGGGTAGTGTTTGGGCTATAGAAAAATTTGGACTTCCGGGCGATCGGTACGTTTGCAGTCCTACTAGGGAAGGTATGGAGTTTTGGTTCAGGGAAGAATCAGATGCTGTTTTTATGATACTGAGATGGACCAAGAACTGACATTCACATACGCATCTGCACCTCAGTGGTTTAGGAACTACTGTACAACGGTGTTAAATTTAGAAAATAAGATGGCAGACTGGATAGTGCAAACAGGTCCAGGTATAGGTCAGCGAACTGCGTCTGAATTTATCAAATGGTTTTTTGATGAACACAATATAGCAACATATATTGATGACAGCAACAGACTTTGGGTTACACTGCCAGATACTACGGAAACTACCAAACTAATTCTCACGCACTCATGACTTTTACGGTACTTAAGAAACATAGAGTAGACTTGTTGATTTGGCTCCATAAAAATGTGGAACCTGCAGACAGCGGTAGTCGTAAAGGCAATGAAGCAGAGCCCATACCACCATATCATGTCAGCACAATTAGCCAACGAGCAGAATGGAAAGGTCGGACTGCACAATGGCATATCGTTCAATCTGGTATGAGTAAAGAAATTACAGTAGATGTCAACGATGCTCGCATTGGGTTAATGCTTAAATTGAAATATGCGTAGTTAATGACAGCCATTTTTAGTCCAAATTCTTGTAAATACTGTTAGTCAATCAAGAAGGAGTAAAAAATGGCTGAAGACAAAAAGAAAGTTACAATCGATGAAGACGCAGTTAACGGAATGGACACAGACGGAGATGGACACATCACCAAAGCAGAATACGACATGCACCTGGAGTTCAAACGTAGAGAACTGGAAGATCAAGACGCACAGCGTGATGCCATGCGTAAAATGACTTGGTTTGCACTATTTGGTATGTTGCTGTACCCTGCCACCATCGTAGTAACCAGCCTACTGGGAGCAGACAAAGCAGCAGGTATCATTGGTGATATTGCACCTACTTACTTTGTGGCTATTTCAGCATTGGTAGCAGCATTCTTTGGTGCTGATGCTATCAAGAGCAAAAAATAATCAATGAAGTTTCCACAAGTAATTGTTGGAGTACAAAATCAAGACCAGTGTTATGAAATTGTTAATGATTTGATAGCATCTGGTCTTGAATGCTTTAAGGATTTTCATTTTGAATACAGAAAGAATAACTATTGGAACAACCCAGAATTCGCAGATTGGGAATACGATAGAACTGCGGTATTCGAATTTAGAAACGAAAAGATCCAGACTTGGTTTTTGACAAAGTATGGCCAATTACACTGTAAGGCAATTTAATCGTTGTTGGGTTGAGATTAACGTTGAACCATCAGACGAACAGACCTTTGATAACGATTTAACTGACGTACAGGTACAACAAGTAAATAGTTGGGTCCAAGAAAAAGACTTGGGCAAATGGATGAGTTTTAATCAATGGAAATTAAAAACACCAAGTGCCGTAACCGCATTCATAATGTTTTGGCACGGGCGCATCGTTTAAGTCGGGGTCACCGTGGTTGACATAGTAATTCCCTACAAGCACGAATCTTACTATTGGCGAGATTGGGAAGATCACTTGCTTTGGTGTTTGGATGAATTTGGCATGCCCGGTGATCAATACGATTTGGAATATTTGGACGAAGGTGTCAAGTATCAGTTCCAAAATGAGCAGGATGCTGTTGTATTTTCACTCAAGTGGGTTGGCAGATAACGAATTTTCTGTTATAATTACAGTATGAAAGCATATATAGGACCTTATAAATCTTGGTTTGGACCATACCAGTTGGCCGAGCTACTTTGCTTTTGGGCAAAAGACGTAGAAGACGAATACGGCATGAAAAGCAAGCCAGACTGGGTACACGACTTTGGTGAATGGCTGGCTCACGGCAGTGTAGAGCCCGAAGCAGAAGTAGGTGAAATGCGTTCGTGGAATCGTAACCGTCACCATACTTGGCTGTACAAGTTTTTTATATGGGTTGAGAGTAAACGTAAACGTAAAATCAAAGTACGTATCGACCGGTGGGACACTTGGAGCATGGATCATACACTGGCTTATATTATTGTGCCCATGCTGAAACAACTCAAGGCCACTCAACATGGCGGTCCTTATGTTGATCCCAAAGACTGCCCACCGGAACTAAAACCCGCAAAACAGACTAAAGAAGAAAAAGCCAACGGCAGTACAGACAGCACACACTTTGAGCGTTGGGATTGGGTCTTAGACGAAATGATATTTGCGTTTAGCACCAAGTTAGACGATTCATGGGAAGATCAGTTTCGCAAAGGCGAACATGACATACAGTGGAAGCAGTTGGAAGGTGGCATGAGTCAAGTGGTCAAAGGTCCCAACGACACATACGAGTTTGACACAGACGGGCATGCAAAATTTCATGCTCGTATCAAAAACGGCTTTAGACTGTTTGGCAAATACTACGAATCGCTTTGGGACTAACTATGTTTGAATACAGTGTTTGGTTTCTGGTTTTTGTAGCAAACGGTACTGCCGTCACAGTAGAAAAAATGCCAGTGGCCAATCAAGGGCAGTGTATGCAGTTGGTAAAAAATATTAACGAAGTGCGTAAGCCTGGTGGCAGATCCGTATACGCAAGTTGTGTGGCTACAAAAAAACAGGAGCAATAAGTGGCTGAAATTTTTACATGGGTAATGCAGATAGTTTTTTGGTGGTTTACTATTAGCCTTGTGCTTGCTTGGATTAAAAGTAAGGCAGACCAGGAAGAAACAGTCAGATTTGAACGTGCTGTAGAAATACTGAACAATCTTGTACACAGAGTCAAAGTAGAAGAACATCAGGGTATCTTTTACTGGTGGGATGAGGATTCAGACACTTTTCTTGCCCAAGGCAGAACTATTGAAGAAGTAATTGATAATCTTAAGAAGCGTTTTCCCGAGCATCACTTCTTTGTCAAAGACAACGAAGACGTAACTTATAGACTTAAAGGCCCTGAATGGGCAATGGAAGTTTACAAAATTGCGAAATAAAGTCAAAGCAGATATTATAAAGTGGCTTATAGACTTTGTTGAAAAACCAAACCCACTGCTAAACAACTGGGCACCTTGTCCCTATGCAAGACAGGCAAGAGTTAACCGAAAGATTGCTTTTGTAGATTGTACATTCAACAATCTCGCGCTTGAGATACTAAAAAACTTGCCGCAGTTAGACACAAAAGATGTTGTTATATTCTATTACGATCCTACAGAATCAACTGCGGAAGAGTTAGAAGCCATTGTAGAAAAAATTAATCGTGTTGTTATGGCAGAAAATTATGTCTTGCTAGAAGATCATCCCGAACGGGAGGAATTAGTTAACGGCGTCAAAATGAATTTCGGTAAAGCCGCACTAGTTCTTGCACAACGATTAAGCAAATTAAATGATGCTAGCGAGCAGTTAAAGGCCAAAGGATATTATCATCACTGGGATCAAGCAGCATTAAATAACGTTGTTACATGGCGTTTCAATAATTGATGTATGCACGAATAGATTTAAGTCAAACTGATTATCCTTTATTAGACACTGCTTGGTCAGTTATACAAATACCCGATCCAGACCAACTAAACGAAATATACAAAAAGTATTGTAGGTATAAGAAGTTTAATAGTGTAATGCCTATATTCGACAGTGAGTACATTGATCAAAGAAGTGACGTTATAGGGTACTGGCATAATGACAGATTGGTAGCATTTAGTTTAATGCGTAGATATGACTATATCAATGTAGAAGCAGTGCAGTTTGCTTGGGACTATGCGGAACCCAAACTTGGACTAGGCATTGCCAGTTTAAAAAATGAATGTGCTTACTATAAACAACGAGGGTTTCAGTATCTTTATCTTGGCGGAGCAGATGAATATAAACAACAAATTGACGGATTTGAAATTTTAGGAACAATATGACATATTCAGTTTACCAACATTGGGACCCACTTAAAGTCTGCATAGTGGGAAGGAGTTATGGTCCGGAATTTTATAGTTTTATTAAAAACAAAAAAGTAAGGAATATTTTAGAACGCATTGCCTACGAAACCGAAGAAGACTTTCTAAAACTAGTTTCTCTCTTGGAATCGTTCGGCGTAGAAGTTTTACGTCCAACAGTTTCAAATAACTATAAAAACTATCTTTCTGCAAACGGTCAAATCTATCCTCCTCCAATGGTACCTCGAGACCATAGTATAATGATAGGAGATACTTTCTATCATAATTGGGTTTCTGAACTCCAAGTTTATCAAGATATAAAAGCAGATCATTGGCCGGAAATTAAATGTATAGAAGACTTTAAAAAAATCGATCAATATATGAAGGACGAAGTATATGCAGCAGTTAATTCTACCGGATACCTGAGTGTATTAGATCATAGACATTTGCTCGATAAAATTAGAAAAAATTGCAATATTATTGAACGACCTTTAAAATCCGCGGCTAATATACTTAACGGTGCTCTTATAAGTAGAGTAGGTAAAGATTTATATATTGGCACATGGAACAAGGATGAAACTCAATCAAAAAAAGTAGCTGGCTTGTTCCCGCAATACAGAACAACTATAGTTAATACTGAAGGTCATTCGGATTCTACATTTTGTCCGATTGTTCCAGGTTTGCTTGTTTCAATTGGAACGGATGAGTTTGGAGTGCCAGAAATGGTGTCCCATCACGAAACTTTCCCGGGTTGGGAAGTAATATATCCAGGAGATAACAATTTTTCTAAGGTAAAGTCATTTTTAGAATTAAAACAAAGAAACAAAGGAAAATGGTGGGTACCTGGAGAAGAACTAAACAATGAATTTATTGACTTTGTTGAATCCTGGATAAGTCACTGGTTAGGGTATGTCGAAGAAACTATTTTTGATGTAAACATTCTGAACATAGATGAAAAAAATGTAATTGTTAATTCTTATAACGAAAAAGTATTTCGTGCATTTGAACGCTACGGTATAACACCACATGTAGTGAATTTCAGACATAGATATTTTTGGGATGGTGGAATTCATTGTATTACCAGTGACATACACAGAGAAGGTACTATGAAAGATTATTTCCCTGAGCGAGGATAACATGGACATTTATCACATTTGGGCAGACAAAGAAGGCGATATATCAGACACTGAGTTTGTCAACAATATGAAATCCTTCTTGGAGCATTTAAAGTTGGAAGGTAAGATGGAAACTTATCGAATTACCAGATGTAAAATGGGATTCCGTAGCATGGACATTCCAGAATGGCACATAATGATGGAATTCCGGAACATGGCACAAATGGACTCAGCATTTGAACGTGTGGCACCACTGGAAGGTGAACTTGAAGGCAAGCATCGTAGTTTTAACCAATTTGTTGCTGATAATATACAACACGCTCTATACCGGGATTGGCCCGACAATTTGTAGTACTAAAGTACTACTTGACAGAATTACCAAAATCCCTTATAATAAACTATATTTGACACACTAGGAGTCGCTATGACCATGCATCTTGAAGGACCTTGGCTCAGTCTATCTGGCAAACGAAAAGGCAAAATAAAGTTTCGTACCGCCGAACAGGCTCGCCGGCATCGCGAGTTAGAAGACAGTTGGGCAAAACTTATGAACAAGCATGGTGTAGAGCAAGAACAACGACGTCAGCGCAAAGGTCTTGACGCCGAACCCTTACAGTATAACCTCAGTGCGCCGCCTGGACGTGAAACTAAGTATATCCCTAGTTTGGGCAACGGCATGGGCAATGCCGCAAAACGTGAGGCTCCGCAGTATACTGGTAACAAGATTAAAGGTATTGGCACCATGCACAAAAGCAACGCGGTTCCTATCTTTAGTGATGACGAAGCCGAGGCAATTGCTCACATGCGACGATAAGTATGTGATGCTATATTGGATTTTGGTGTTCAGTTTCTTTGACAGTAGGCCCGAAGGATTTGTCAGTTACCAAGTATTAGGTAGTGCAAAAACTCAGCAAGAGTGTAATAAAGAACTGATGAGGTTAAATACAATTCACAGGCACGGGACTGGGTATTGTTTTAGGGAATCAATTAAAGATGGCAATAGCAAATGACAAAGAATGGTTAGACAAAGTCTACCAAGCATATTTGGTATGGACTGATGTAGAAGATATCACACGAAAACGTGAAGCAGAAAAGTTTGTAAATTTTTTATATAGAACCTATGGCGTGGTTCTTCCCAGTCAAAGATATAAATCTTCAGTGCTCAGTAATTAAGGATCAGTAATTGCCCAAAGAAGAAATGATGCGCTATACAGGGCGTGTACTAGAATGTTTGCCTAATGCAGTTTTTAAAGTAAAATTAGACGAACTTGAACATATAGTAACTGCCTACATCGGCGGCAAAATGCGGAAAAACGATATTAAAATTATTACAGGAGACTCAGTGGTAATGGAAATGAGTCCCTATGATTTAAATCGTGCTAGAATAGTATATAGGACAAAATAAATACATAATGCGTGATTATATAAATTTAGTTGAAGCGAAAAGTGGACAGGAACTGGTATTAGAAAAATTACCATATCGGGAAACTCAACTCAGCCCTGTTATGAGTAAAGCCACTCTTGAATATCATTATGGCAAACTGGCACGTGGTTACGTTGAACGCTATAACAAAGGCGAAGGCGACAAAACTTTTAACGAGGCCGGTGCATTTTTACACAACATATTTTTTCCTCAACTTTATCCTCCACGCAACAACAATAAGCCGCGCGGCGCGAGCCTTGAACTAATTAATCGCAAATTTGGCAGTTTTGCTGAATTTAAAGAACGTTTCGCCGAAGAAGCAATGAAGATACAGGGCTCGGGTTGGATCTATCTTAGCCGCAGTGGCGAGATTAAACGTATTCCCAACCACCAGAAACGAGCAGACATTGCACTACTTGTGGATTGGTGGGAACATGCATGGGCCAAAGACTATGGTGCAGACAAAAAACGTTACCTTGCTAACATATGGCGCATAATCAATTGGGATAGAGTTAACATTAGGATTTATTCTGGCAAATGATTACAATTACAGAATCAGCAGTTGAAAAATTAAAAGACCTGCTGGCAGAAGAAAATAATCCGGACCTTAAACTACGTACTTTTGTACAGGGTGGTGGTTGCTCTGGCATGCAGTATGGTTTTACTTTCGATGAAATTGCCAACGAAGACGATTGGGAGGAAGATTTTGACGGTGTTAAAATTCTTATAGACTCAATGAGTGCCACATACTTAGATGGTGCTCGAATTGACTATAAAGAAGATCTAATGGGTGCTAGTTTTAGCATCAACAACCCCAACGCTGAAACAACCTGCGGTTGCGGAAGCAGTTTTAGCCCATATTAATCACTGAAGCCTAAACTCTAAGTCCGATAAATAACTAAAACGGATTCTAGAACTATGGCTCTTTTACCTAATATTAATGTCGGAACCTCTCCCAACGATGGAACAGGAAGCAGTCTCCGCGATGCGTTTATTATTGTAAACGAAAATTTTCAACTTATTGAAGCATTTTTCCCCAACTCCAGTGTTGCTAATTTAGCAGCGAACATTGAGAGCACCGGAACTAGTGTGTTTAATATTGCTAACGTTGATGTGTTGAATGTTAACACAATATCTAGTTATACTACAACAGATATTACAGCAACAAATATTACTGTTGACGTTCTTAGTGCAAACACTATTACTGGCTTCACTGTTTCGGGGAACATTACCGCCAACATAGAAAGTACTGGAGAAAGCACATTTAACCTAGCAACTTTTTCAGGAAACAGTACATTCACCGCCAATCTAATTGCAGATACAACTATTGCAAACATCGCAAATTTAGACATTATTAATGCTACTAATGTGGTTGCAAGTGCAAACATAACTGCAGGAAATTTAAATATTTTAGAGACGACCAGTGTTACTTCTCTAACAATTAGTCAAGATGCAGTCGTAACTGGTAATGTAAGTTCTGGTGGAACCTTTAGCACTATAAGCACGCAAAGTGGTCTTCTTGTAGTACCAGGAACTTTTAAAGCCAACGGACGGTTTAGCGCAAACACCCATACTATCACATCTGATGCAAATTTAGCGGCCAGTCCTATCTATGCACAAACCATAGTTGCAAATTTAACTGCAGGAAATATTACTATAACTTTGCCAAATGCCAGTGTGCCGTATTCCAAAGGAATATGGTATACATTTATTTGTTACGATGAAGGCGGTCTAGATAACAGAACACTAACAATAAACGTGCAACCTTCAGCAGGAAACATTTGGACTAGTGCAAATACGCAGAATACTTTTGTTAATGTTGGCGCAGAATTAGGTACGAATTCAGTTAATTTAAAAACCAATGAAATATATTGGTTCACTAGTTAATACATTATATGGCAGCGACTTGGATAACCCCCGCAGGTAGTTTAGGCGTAATTCCTGAACTGCAAACTTATACACTAAACCTCGAAACTTATAGTCCTGGTTCAAGTGTAACATATACTCTTATATCCGGAGCACTACCTTCAGGTTTATCTTTAGCATCAAATGGAAACATATCGGGAAATACTTTAAATGTTACTGGAACTATTACCAGTAACTTTACAGTAAGAGCAACAGATACCATTGGTGCAGTAGCAGATAGAAGTTTTAACTTAACAGTTGCCAGCGTACTTCAACCTGAGATCACACCCAACACAGGTGCATTAAGTTTTCAAATTGCAGGTAGTTATTTTCAACAAACTTTCACCCTAGTTGATACTTCCAATTTGGCAGATACTAGTTTTATTATACTTGCTGGTAATGTCGCTCCTAATCTTACATTGTATGCAAATGGTAATTTGTTTGGCCATATAGAACCGGTAACTGCCAACACAAACTTTGAATTCGATATTAGAGCAACTGACGGAACAAAATTTGATAATAACTACTTTTCGCAGTGGGTTATAAACAGAAAGAGTCTAACTGCAGACACCACTTACTATAATACTGACAACGTTAGTATCATTACCGCAGATACAAGTTCGTTGTATTCTCCATTTTTGGTTACACCTGCTGGCCTATTAGGAAATGTCAGAGAAGGTAATAACTTTAACGTGCAAGTTCTAGCAACAGATTATGATGAAGATTATCTTACATATGAACTGGTGTCAGGTACACTGCCGACGGGACTTTCCTTAGTTGCTAATACTGGCTGGATTACAGGTACTATTCCTTTGTCAGGAAATGTAAGAGGAACTCTTAGCACGTTTGAAGTTAGGGCATTTAAGAGGTTTAATACCGATTTTGTGTCAGAAACCAGAGAGTATAGTATACAAGTAATAGGTGCGCTCGACGAAGAAGTTATTTGGATTACTAGCAGTAACATTGGATCAATTTACAATGGCGAAATCAGTGAACTATATGTAGAAGCAGAACTTAGTTCTGGATCACAACTACAATATAGTTTGGTAGGAAATGGTTTAGGTGGTTTGCCGGCCGGACTAGAGTTTGTATCAGACGGTACCATAGCAGGCAGAGTAAGTTTCGAAACAAATGCAGCGGTAGACACATATACTTTTACAGTCAGAGCCAGCGATGTCAATGGGTTATTTTACAGCGATAAAGAATTTACTTTAAATGTTAATCAACGTAATGCAAGACCTTATGAAAATTTATATGTTCAAGTTTTACCTGACAGAGCAGGGCGCCTAATCTATAACGAATTGCTAAACACCACCGACATATTCCCTCCAGATTATATCTACAGATATTGGGATCCTTGGTTTAGCAAAAATACACTGCGTCGAATGTTGTTCTTAACTGGATTAAACCCCGACACAGACAGTCAGTATATCAATGCCATGACCTTAAACCACTATTGGAAAACACTAAGGTTTGGTGAGGTCAAAACTGCCGTTGCCAAAGATGATAACTTTAATACTGTGTACGAAGTTGTTTATATTGACATTATTGATCAGCAGGTAAACGCCAGTGGCGTTGGCCCTAACATTGCTGAAACTGTGCCCACAAACAGTCAAAACATCAGCACAGTTTACCCCAACAGTTTCCCCAATATGATTCAAAGGTTGGCAGGTAATAATACCAGCACAACCACAGAATACACATTCTACACTGACGCAAACCTCACTATCGAAAACCCCAATCCCAATATTACAAGCAATCTTGATTATTTTGGCTTCAGTACAAGTTTATATGGCGACTATGTAGCAGTAAGTGCTATGCATGAAGATAACGACATTGAAGGAACAAACTCAGGTAATGTCTATATTTTTAATGCCACAACCGGCTCATTAATTGCCAACGTTGGAAATAACAATGGCACCGCAGTAGACGGCCGATTTGGTTACTCAGTGAGTATAGATAATCAAGCAGGTAATGTCATGGCTGTGGGTGCGCCCTATGATGATGTAGGAATATATACTCAAACAGGCACAGTAACAATTTTTAAAACAGACACTGGCGATTGGTCTGATATTACCAGAGTTATTAAAATCGATAATCCCATTTCATCTTCCAACGAATATTTTGGTTGGTCTGTAAGCGTAAGCGGAAAATATGTGCTTGTTGGAGCAGTGCAAAATGATACCGAGGGATCGAACTACGGTCGAGCATATGTTTATGACACAGCAGGCACGTTACTACATATCTTAAAAAATCCATTTACAGATTGGGATCCTACAAGCGACCAATTTGGTTATGCGGTTGCTGCTTATGGACAGTATGGCGTTGTCACTTCTTACCTTGCAGATCCTTTGGGATCAAACTATGAAGGAGCAGTTGCAATCTTCAATCTCAGTACAGGGCAACTAATAAAAATAATAACCAATCCCAATTTCTATGGCGGGTCTGTTGCTGATCAGTTTGGTTACCGAGTGGCCATGTCTGCAAACTATATGGCAGTAACTGCAAACCTTGCTGATGAGCCTGACCCTTCTATCGTGTCCGATGGACTTGTTTATGTTTATCGTTCAATCAGCGGCTCTTGGCAAGACTGTGAGTTATTATATACATTGCGTAATCCAAAATATGGCAACGATAATTCTACAAGCCAGAATTTTGGTATTGGCCTGGCCATAAACGATAGATACGTTGTTGCTGGTGCTTATGGTGCAAACTACCCTGTATCAAATAGCGGTGTTGGCTATGTGTTTGATTTGCGTAACGGTCAGTTGGTGCAGACCGTGCCAAATCCTAACCCACAAGTGAATGATTATTTTGCTTGGGCTCCATTTATAGACAAAAACAATAACATAGCATTTACGACTCGTGGTTTATCTACAAGCGGAAACGTTTACATATTCAATCCAGATTCCTCAACAACTTCAGTTGACAACAGTGTGGGCTATCAGGACAGGGGTATACTGCCACGCTGGATGACCAGTAGACAACCAGACGGCACTGTACTTGGCTTTACCAGAGCACTTGTGTTGTGTTATACCAATCCAGGTCGCAGTGCAGAAGTTGCTTACAGAGTGCGCAATGCTTATCAGGACTTTAACTTAATAGATTTTACAATTGATAGGTATGAATGGGACAGCATCCTCAGCAACAACTACATTAAATCCAATGAAGCAGTTGCAGGTACTGGCTATTTGATTGCAAACACACAAAGCAATATTGTGACAGGTAACAGCACAATATTCAGCGGCGAGTTAGCAGCCAACGCAACACTGTATGTAGGTGGTGTTATTATCGGAAATGTTGTAACCATTACAGGCAACACAACACTGGTTATGGATGCAAACAGTTACAGTAACGTTTCCAACCTTTCCTTTACCTACAGTAACATATTCTTGAATAACAACTATGTGATTGCGACAGGTAACATATCTGCAAATACTACTAGTAATGTAATCACAGGTATTGCAGCCAACATCACAGGTACAGGCACAATTACAGGTAACACAGAAAGTACCACAATTACTGGCACAGGCACTACGTTTACCACAGAAGCAACTGTTGGTAAAAACATTTATGTTTCTGGAAATAGTATTGGTACTATTCGCAGCATTATAAGTGCAAACACACTCACGGTGCTCAACCCGCTACCATCTAATGTTTCAAGTGCAAGTTTTGAAATTGAAGGAGTAAGTACTCTATTCACATCAGAGTTGCATATAGGTGATGCTGTTGTAGTAAATACTAACGTAGTTCTTGGCTATGTAAGCAGCATTACAAGCGATACTAGTATGAATTTAAGTGCTAATAGTACTGCAAACGTAAATAATTTGTCATACAGTCACACATTTAGAGATCCTTACACTACCCCAACAAGTGGTGATAAATATCTTAAGTATCCACAATTTGGAGTTTTAAGTTAAATGGCCAGTCAGATTAATCAAAATACCATTGATGCTACTTATCCTATAGCAGGACAGGATAATAGCAGTCAAGGATTTCGCAACAACTTTAGTGCAATTCAAACTAATTTTGGATATGCTTATAACGAAATTAGCAGTTTGCAGTCTAACGCTATTATAAGAAATCAAAACAACGATTTGGGTGGAAATACTACAATCACTTCAGGTACATTTAGGACTAGCAGAGAAACTATTTTTGCTATAGGATCCGTATCAGGCAATATTCCTTTAGATTACCTAAACGGAAGTTATCAAACTATTACACTAACTGGTAGTACAGTTTTAACTTTCAATAGTTTTAGTGGTGCTAATGGACAGCAAACAAGATTTAGACTAGAAGTTACAATTACAGATACCAGTTTTACACTTACAATACCTGCCTCAGTTAGTATTAACAAAGACACTATCGCTGGAATTAGTGGAAATACCATTTATTTTTCAGATCCTGGTACTTACATTTTTGAGTTTGCTACTAATAATGGTGGTACAAGTTTTCATGTTTCTGACCTGAGTAGGCCACGTAACGAAATGCAAGGTAATGTAAGTGTTGTTACTTCGATCAACAATGCAGCACAAGCCGGCATCACAATGACTGTAACAAATGTCAGCGGGAATGCATATGGTACTATTACTTGTGACGAAATAGTAACAGGCAATTTAACGTATGATGCTAACGGTGCAGTATTCAGTGGCAACGTAGAAGCAGATTGGTTTATCGCTAATAGTGGATATATCGGAAATATACGAACACCTAGCCAAACTTTTATTACAGATTTAGGCACACTTAATAGTTTGAGTGTTAGCGGAAACGCTAATATTGGTAACCTAACAGTCAATGGCATCACAGACATGTGTGCAGGAACAGTTTACGGGTTACAGTTTGTACCTAATGCTGCGGCAGCATCAAGTACTCAGATATATAGTAATGTTGGTACTGTAATTATTGCCCCAAATGCAGTAATTGCCAGTTATACATTAACTATGCCATCAACTCCGATGAATGGACAAATTATTAAAATTGCCTTTGCAAATACAATTACAACATTAACACACACAACTGTTGGAGGCCAAACCTTACTAGGTGCTCTAACAACTGCTGGTGTAACTACTGGCGGAGAATGGCTATATTACGACAGTGTTTGGTACAAAACTACTTAATCGAATTATTTGACAATTTCCTAATTTGGTTGTAAAATTCTATAACAAATAGGAGAATGAATGCAAGTAGACCTAAAAAAATACGAAAAGTTTGTAAACGCTGTAACTTCTGCGGAAAGTAACTCCATAAACCATTTCCAAAATCGATTAAGAGATCTTGCCTACAATAACGACGGCTACAATTTTTCTTTGCTTTTAACTGCAGGAATTGGATTGGCTAGTGAAGGCGGTGAGTTTAATGAGATCGTTAAAAAAATATTTTTTCAAGGAAAAGAGTTCAACCAAGAAAATGTTTTTCACATGAAGCGCGAATTAGGAGATATTATGTGGTACTGGGTTAATGCTTGTAGGGCATTGAATCTTGATCCGAATGATGTTATTGCTGAAAATGTACGTAAATTGGAATCTAGGTATCCAGATGGTCAATTTGATGTTTATTACAGTGAGAATCGAAAAGAAGGCGACCTGTGATTAACGATAAAAAGTACATTGAACTACCCGACGAGATAGTTGACAAACTGGAGGAAATTCTACTATACTTAGAAGATGGTAGAGTATACCTGGCACGTGAGCAACTAGAGCAGTTGTTGGGCATAGAACACAAGGACCACGCATAATGCATCCACTAACTCCAGATTTAAGCACGTTGAGCGACGAAGAACTTGCCAAAAAAGTTCAAGACTTAAATAGACGTATGACTCAGGCTTGGAGTTCGGGTAATGGAGAATTACTACAACAAGTTCAAATGATGTTGGAAGACTATAACGAAGAACTTAATAAACGTCAACGCAAGATGATGGAAGATCTCGCCAAAAAAGCCGGCCGAGACTTTGACGACATTATCGACATCAAATGAGATATGACGCAGTAGGTCAGGCATGGTGTACAACTACAGAGTTGTGCGACTTGCTTTATAAAAATCCCGACTTAGATATAACTAACTTCCTTGTCGAAGATGGACATAAGTTCAATCACAGTGTGAGAACACTATTTGCAGAGATGCCATTACTTAAAAACTATACTGAGTGGATTGGAGACGTCAACGAGTTCCATGATTCTAAACAGAACACATGGCTAATGCCCGCAGAGTATCGAGAATTAGATATTGCGGCATGGCTGCTAAGTCAATGTACTAAAGAAGCAGAACTACAAAGAGTTGGTGAAGAATTACTACTTTATCAAGAGCGAGACTTGTTCAACTTACTTCGTTTTATGAAATATCTAGTAGATACACTTAGAAAAAACAACGTAGTTTGGGGTGTTGGGCGTGGATCCAGTGTAGCCAGTTATATACTTTACTTAATTGGTGTACATAAAATCAACAGTCTATATTATGACCTGGACATCCAGGAATTTCTTAAATAGTTTACTAGGGAGAACATGATGGCACGTGGCGTATACAGAACAGCACAGGGCAAGTTCATTAATATGGATAATTTAAGACTGCAAAACGAACAAGAACGTGCAGTTGGAAATATGGCAGTAAACGCCAGAGGTGATCAAGTAAACAAACAAGGTCAAGTCGTAAAAGGACGTAACCAAGCAATCAATGAACGCTATCACGAACGTGATCAAGCAGCAAGACAAGCAATGAGGAAACCTAAATAAATGGCAATTGAAAACCCTTTCGATCAAAAAATTGGATTTAAATTTACTAATAAAATCAAAAGTGTAAGAGCACTTAAAAATCATATTCTTGCAAGGGATATGGCATTTGGTAGTAGACAACTTAGTAGTGGTATCGTATTACTAGACGACGACGGCAAGTCAGATGGTATTAGACCACGTTGGTGTCAAGTATATGCAGTTGGACCAGAACAAAAAGATGTCGAAGTTGGACAATGGATTCTGGTTGAGCATGGTCGTTGGACCCGAGGTGTCAAAGTAGATATCGACAATGCCGAGTTTACACTACGCAGGATTGACGGTGATGCTGTCATGCTGGTCAGTGATGAACTGCCACCAGACGACACAGTCAGTACCGCAGTTGATGGTAACGCACAGCAAAGGATTGACTGGAGTCAACAGTGATCCGAGACTGGAACAGAGAAAAGATTGAGCAGGAAATTTGGAAAATAAAATTTGCTGCTACGGATCCCAGAATGGACGGATTTACTACTTGGGGTTGCAAACAAGATTTAATTCGTTTAAAATACTACATTGAAGACGCATTAGAAGATTGCTCAACCTACGTAGGTGAACAAGAGTTTATTAATAAACTTGAAGCAGAACGAACTTTCCGCGAATTAAAAAAGACTCATGCTTAAAACAGTCAGGGCTGTGCTTTGGAGTTTTCTTGGGGTACGTGGTAAAGAAGAATTCGAACAAGACAAAACACAGTTAACACCTATCACATTAATAGCAGTGGGGTTCGTGCTCTGTGTTGTATTTGTAATAGCATTAATGATTTTAGTAAACATTGTAGTATGATATTCAATAAAGTAAGAGAACTTAAACAACAAGGTCTCAAGATAGGAATTACGTTTAGTACATTTGACTTGCTACACGCAGGACATGTTGCTATGCTCAGTGAATGTAAAAACCACTGTGATTATTTGATTGCTGCACTACAAACTGATCCCACAATTGACAGACCAGACACAAAAAATCCACCAGTACAGAGTATAGTAGAACGGCAGATACAGTTGGCTGCTACTCGCTACGTAGATGAGATAGTGGTATACCAAACTGAAAAAGATTTGGAGGACATATTGTTAACACTACCCATAGATGTTAGAATTTTGGGTGTAGAATATGCTGACAAAGATTTCACCGGCCGTCAAATTTGCATTGACAGAGACATTGAAATTGTTTACAATAAGCGGGATCACTCGTTTAGTAGCAGTAACTTACGCAAACGAGTAGCAGAGGCACAGAAAAATGGGTGACGGTGGTAAAGGCTCGAGCCCTAGACCTTATAGTGTAGATCAAAAAACATTCAGCGACAATTGGGACGCTATTTTCGGCAAGAAGAAAAAACCATCACCTGACGACAATCAAAAGAAAGATAACAATGAAAGAACTTTGGACAGAGAAGTACAGACCCCGGACAGTTGACAGTTATGTGTTCACTGACCCCGCAGTTCGAGAGCAAGTGCTAACTTGGATTAAGGAAGGCAGCGTTCCACATTTGTTGCTACATGGTCCAGCAGGCACTGGCAAAACTACATTGGCCAAAGTATTAGTAAACCAACTTGAGATTGATGACTATGACTTTTTACAGGTTAACGCATCGCGTGACAATGGCGTGGATTTCCTTAAGACTAAGATTGAGGGTTTTGTCAGCACACTACCATTTGGTAGCCTTAAAATTGTACTTCTGGATGAGGCGGACTACTTATCGCCTAACGCACAAGGCCTGTTAAGAGGATTGATGGAAACTTATGCAGCACAGGCAAGATTTATTTTAACTTGTAACTTTGCCAACAAAGTTATCCCCCCACTAAAAAGTCGCTGTCATGAAATTCATGTACACAAAACTGATCAAGTTGAATTTACCGCAAGAGCAGCCACAGTGTTAGTTGAAGAAAATGTAGAGTTTGAATTAGACACACTGGACACGTATGTGCGTACCACATATCCAGACTTGCGTAAGTGTTTGAATTTGCTACAGGCAAACAGTACAACAGGTAAACTGGTGCAACCACGTGAAGGCGAAGGTGGCACAGATGATTGGAAACTTAGTGTTACAGAACTGTTCAAAGCACGTCGTATCAAAGAAGGACGCAAACTGTTGTGTGATCAAGCCAGACCAGAAGAAATGGAAGACGTGTTTCGTTGGATGTATGACAACTTAGATTTGTGGAGCCAGACAGACTCGGGACAAGACGAAGCAATTGTAATCATACGTCGAGGATTAGTTAATCACAGTATGGTAGCAGACCCAGAAATTAATCTAAGTGCAACTATTGTAGAGTTAGCAGGTATCGCAGAATGACAAATCGAGACATCCATTTAATTGCTTACTATCATCAAAAACCCAAGGATCCTAAACGTACCAAGGAACCCGGTTACATGACCAACGTGGAAAACATTGCCTACGATGAATCCATAAATATTACAAGAGGTATCAAAACAAGGGATCAACTGCAGGCCAGTGTTATTTTAAATTTGAACAAAGAAACTGTAGTTAAAAACAGTTTCAATAGTGGAGCAGACTATGCCAGTTTACTAGCACACTATCAAGAAGGTTATCCTAAGTATATTAATCCTTTACTAGCAGAATTATACCCAGAGGTAAAAGACAATGGAAATGTACCAACAGAAAAAGAAGAAGCGTGAAGTAGACCCCAATGCTCCTCCACGCCCTACTCTGTTGGGACATGAAAAAGAAATGAAAGTATGGCGCAATCAGTTTGAAAAACTGGCCAGTACTAACACAGAACAGGCAATTACAATCGCCACCCTTGAAAGAAAACTAAATCGATTACAAAGTCAGGTTGACGCCATGACTAGTTTTATCAACAGAAAGATTAGATGAGAAAAAAAGTTATACTTACAGATTCGGATGGTGTACTAACTGATTGGGAATATGCTTTCGATATTTGGATGCAGGAGCATGGATTCCGGCGCCAAGAAGGCAGTGAATTTGAGTACAACATTGGCAAACGCTACGGCATTGACTACGAGCAAGGCAAAAAGTTAATAAAACTTTTTAACGAAAGTGCCAGTATAGGATTTCTACCCGCACTACGTGACAGTATGTTTTACGTTAAAAGACTACACGAAGAACACGGATACGTGTTTCACTGTATTACCAGTCTAAGTCTAAATGAAAACGCACAAGAACTTAGGAAAATGAATCTAAAAAAACTGTTTGGGAAAACAGCGTTTGCTAAATTTATTATCTTAGATACAGGTGCAGACAAAGACGAAGCACTAGAACAGTATCGCGACACTGGATGTTTTTGGATAGAAGATAAAATTACTAATGCAGAAGTTGGAGTTAAACTAGGGTTAAAAAGTCTGCTAGTAGAACACGGTCACAATATGCATCACAATAATCCTGCAATACCTAAAATGAAAAACTGGCGGCAAATCTACGAAAGAATTTTAAGTAGTAGTTAATAAGGGAGCCTGGCTCCCTTATTTTTTATATCTCCTGATAAATTTTTAAGACTTCAATAACCGCAGGGTGACGTTGAATATCTCGGCCTTCCAATTCAACACCAGCCACATATTGGCAATCTCTATAACTTTCTACAAGTGATTTGAAGTCTAATAGACCATTGTCAGGGTCACGCCTATCTGCTTGGCGTGTGTCTCCAGTAACTATCATCTTACTGGCTTCACCTAAACGTGTCAGCAACATTTTCATTTGATTGGGAGTTGCATTCTGCATTTCGTCTGCAATGATCCAAGCATTCTTAAATGTGCGTCCACGCATAAATGCTAGTGGAGATATCTCAATGATTTGTTCATCTAGCATTCTGGTAACTTCTCTTTTGTCGTAGTATTCCATAAGAACATCAAACAACGGTCTGGTCCAAGGCTCCATTTTTTGATTTAGGTCACCTGGTAAAAACCCATGGCGTTCATCGTCTACTCCCACTGCTGGTCTGGTCAGCACTATCTTTGTTACCCTCCCGTCTTTTAGTGCCTGTATACCCGCAAGCATGGCCAACATAGTTTTACCCGTACCAGCAGGACCTGTGGCAAACACAATTAGTTTGCTGGGATCTGTTAGTAGGTTTACGTATGTTTCTTGATTGAGGGTTTTTGGAAGTAAATCGACTCTGCGTCGCTTGTTGTAGTATGTGTTTAATTGTATAATGTTATCTGTATCACGGACTTGCTCCTGATACATTCTTTGCTTACGTTTTGACAATGTGTCCTCCTGATCGTAAACGTAGTTTTCGGTGTTAGCAGACCGGCTAACACCCTGTCTACTAGAATATTTAAATCTGGTTTACAGGAGGAATATTACACTATAATTCTAAAACTTAAGGCATAAGTATTTGGCTGTTTAACGCTTAGTGTAAACAAAATATAGTCTACTGTTAGCATCTTTCTTAAAAGTATCTAGTGTGAGATTGTACTTTTCGGCAAACTCATTCACCGTTTCAAAATCCCAAAGAAAGATATCTACATAAGGTCCTGTTTTATGGGGAATCCCTGGATTAGCACGTAAGAAAAACTTACCCCCAGATTTCAACAAATTTACACAGTGACTGAAACGCTGTTCAATTTCATCTTTTGAATTAAAGTTAATGGAGCCCAATGCTATTATAACATCAAAACTTTCTGGTGCTACACGATATTCTAAGATATCTACTTCGTAGTCTGCACAATTATTATAGGGGTCTATACCTACCAAATTGTTGATTCGTCCTTTAAAAGGATGGTATCCACAACCTACGTCCAACACTTTACTGGGATTGAGTTTGTTAACTTCATCTGCTAATTGCCAACCGGTATATTCAAATTCGTTAGTTCTAGGTTTCCATATTTCACTAAAAAATCTTAGCGTATAACGTTCACTTAAGTCTGCAACAATATTTTTTACAGTACCATAATAGTCGCTGTCCAAACTGAGTTCAGATTCCATAGCATTTTTAAATTTACGATAACGGGCAGGAGTCCACGGCAGTTTGTCGACTTCAGTTTCCCCTCCGATAGCGTCATAAATTTTTTGATACTTGGGTAAATTAAACGCACTCTTTAAATTTTTTTCTAAAAGAGCAAAAATTTTCGTATTCATATAAAATTTTTTACTTTCGACTAAATAAATTTGTCAATCAATAATTTTTTGACTAAGTAACTTTAATTATCAATAAATTCTGTATGAAATATATTTTTGTGGCAGGTGCACCAGGATCAAAATGGAGTAGTGTAGTTAAAAACATCTACTATAGTGCCAGCATTGACCGCACAGATTATACTGAGGCTCGTACATACCATCACGATGCTTCAGGGACTATGCAGTTAATGCACTTGGGTGCTTATTTTGATCCAGGCATGGAATTTGGTGATTTTTTCGATAAAATGGACCAGTACAGTCGAGAGGACTTAGAACTAGAGTTTGACCGTCCTTTCTCGGGCAAGGGTGTACGTATTATTAAAAGTCATGTTTTTGCACATCATATCGATTTTATTCAACGTACTTGGCCCGACTGTCCCATTGTACTTGTACACAGGCCCAACGACAGTTGTTTAGGCTGGTGGACGATGTGTGGAGAATTTGCAATTACCTATCCAGACTATAGCAGTTATTACAAAAACCTAAAACACATGACAACACAAATACGTGCTCAAAATCAGGATATTATTAAAGCAATGGAAGACCGGCCGGGATTTTTTTCTTACGATAATAGAACTGCTTGTTTAAACTTGCACATCGAGCAGCCTCCAGAAGAATACAGACAGGATTATTCTCAAGACGATATTAAAGTTAAAATTCTATCTTTTACAAAGGAAATAAAATGAAGCGACTACTAGCAATGTTAGCATTGGTGATTGGCACACAAGCCCATGCAGACTATACTTTAATTGTGCCACAAGGTCCCGGATTGGGTACTGCTGTTTGGGCTGGCATTATAGCACAGAATCTCAGCAAATACACAGACGAACCTGTTGTTGTAAGACATATTCCCGGAGCACGTGATATTCCTGGATACAATGAATTTCACAACAAACTAAGATTCGACGACAAAACTATTATGGTGGCCCACGGCGGCAACGGTGTTAGTTTTTTGTTGGATCGGGTAGACTACGATTACAGACAGTACGATGCCATTGGCATGATGAACTTGGATATTGTGGTAGGAAAACGTGTGGGCACAGATCCCAAAAAGGACACATTTAAAGTAGCAGGCGGTTCTGGACTAGAACCCGACGGTATGGCCATGGCCATGATGGTTTGTGGACCACAAAAAGATGGTAGTATTTCTGCTTATCTTGACTGCTGGAAAAAACGTGTAGTATGGGTCAACGGTGTTAAAGGTGCAGAAAAGCGTTTGGGATTTTTACGTGGCGAACTAAACATTACTCGTGAAAGTCCTCCTGCTTGGATTAAGTTCTGGACTGACAAGGCTAAAAATAACGAAGTATGGTTTACACATGGCACTTACGACTTAGCCAATAAACGTCAAGTTGCTGACGCAAACTTTCCAAATACACAGTTCGAAGATGTATATCAGAAATTATGGGGTCAAGCACCTAGTGGTGAATTGTATGAAGCATATCGTCTGACTCGTAACTGGCGTGATGTTATTCAAAAATCACTATGGGTTAATAAGGGTAATCCCAATACAGAAAAACTTCGTGCGGCACTACGTAAGATGTTAGCAGATCCCGAAGCAGTTCGTGCCATTGAACAACGTACAGGACGTTATGGTTGGATTGTGGGTGACGATGGTAATGCAGTTATTGGTGAACTCAGCAAGTTAATCACAGAGCCAGCACTTAAAGGTGCAGTACGTTGGAATCAAGAAGCCTACGGTTTCCCCAGTGTTTACAAACCTGAATTAGTCAAGTGATCGCTTACTTACTTTGGATTTTAGCAGGCAGTTTATACGGTCTGCTGATAGGAGTGATACCAATTGCAGGAGTAACTACTGCGTTAATCACTGTGTTTGGTTTCGCTCCTTATTTCCTTAGTGACCCTTATGCTGGTATCGTGTTTCTTACCAGCATTATTGCTGCCTGCGCGGCTGCGGACAGTTATACCAGCATACTGACAGGCATACCCGGGGCGTCAACCACTGCAGCCTGTGTTATAGATGGATACCCTATGACACAACAGGGCCAAGCAGGTCGTGCAATGGGCATTGCTATCTTCGACAGTACTGTCAACGGTGTGTTATACGGCACACTGGCATTTTTGTTGCTGCCATACTACGGACAAATTATTCTATGGTTTGGCATGCCTGAGTTTGCAGGCTTTATGTTAATGAGTCTTGCCTGTGTAGGATTTGTTGCCAGCAAAAATCCCTTTAAAAGTTTAATTGCAATTGCACTTGGATTATTCGTTGGTGTTATAGGACAGGATCCTGCCACAGGTGCTTACCGTTTTACTTTTGGCTGGGAGTACTTAGGTGCAGGTGTACAAATGATTGCACTGATATCTGGCTTGTTTGGCATTCCAGAACTACTATGGGGGTTGAAAAATAGACATAAGCGTCCTCCAGTATTTGACCAGTACTGGCATCAATTACGTCAAGGTGTGCGTGACTGTATAGAATATAGACGTGACATGATGCGTGGTGGTGTAATAGGATTTGTCACAGGCTTACTGCCAGGTGTAGGTGGTGCAATAGGAGACTTTTTAGCCTATGGTTCCACAGTGGCGCGGCATCCAGATAAAAAGTTTGGTGAAGGCAATCCATTAGGCTTATTAGGATGCGAAGGTGCTAACAGTGCTCAAAAAGTGTCAAGTATGTTGCCCACAGTGTTGTTTGGGATACCAGCCGCGCCTTTTGCTGCTATCATGATGGCACTGTGTATCTACTTTGGCATTGAACTGGGTACACCCATGTTAATTTACGACACAGACTTTGTACTAAGCCTTGCTGCAGGATTTGTGGGCGGCAGTATTGTAGTAGGCATAGTCAGCGTAGTGTTCATGCGTTACATTGTAAAAATATTGGAAATACCCTATTGGATATATGCTACTATTATTTTAGCAGTTATTGTGTGGGCAAACTTTCAATACACACAGGGTTGGCAGGACATGGCCATGCTGACATTATGTGGTACGTTAGGTATTGCGTGTAAATATTATGATATCAGCAGACCGGCATTGTTAGTAACTTATGTGGTAGCCGAACGTTTAGAAGGTTACATCTTACAGACCAATCAACTGTACACATGGGACCAATTGGTCACACGACCTTTGTTTGTGTTGACTGTGGCAGTGGCTGCATGGATTGTGTATAGAAGCATAAGAAATAAAAACCGAGGATTAAATTATGTCTAAGAGTAATTGGGAAATTACTAAGCAAAGAAGTCAGTATCATTTTAACACTATGATCAATGATCCAAAATACGATACTGTAGTTAAACTTGGAAGAATCAAACCCACATGGACTGCAGAGTTGGAGCAGGCTATTGCAGATGCATACCCAGTTACTTGGCGTACTCGTGGCAGACCCAACGACACACTGGTCAGAGCAAGTGAAGAATACGATCAAGAAGAGTACGACTTAGAATCGTACGGCATGAGCAAAGACTATGTTGTAACAGACATGAACTATTCTGTAAGTGCTATATATCAACGTATAGCAGACCAGTTTGCTTTAGACTTACCAATGACGAGAGTGCATGTACAACGCCCCGGACAAGTTTGGAACTTGCACTTGGACAAGTTAGAAAAGTGGATGCCTGAAGATCCCGCACAAGTTGTTAGATACTTTGTACAGTTGACTGATTGGCAAATGGGCCATTTTTGGAACTACGGAAACTATCAGTACGCAGGATGGCGTGCGGGTGATGTTACCACATTTGATTGGTTAAACGTGCCTCACAGCACTGCCAATGCCGGGCATACGCCCAGAGTTACACTACAAGTTACCGGAGTAAAAACCAAAGAGACTGATTTTTTTCTCGCTAAATTACAGTATAATCATCAAGTTGAAATCAATGAACAAAGTTGAACCGGGGCACAAATATTTTGATTGGGGTTATTCAGATTCTGAACTTTATGCACTGTATTCTCCTATATTAGATAAAATTATGTTTTTGTGCAATGATTTAGAACATACTATTTCATTGGGTTTACTTATTTCTTCTAAGATGCATTTATTTCCTATTAGAATAGATCAATCACACAACTATTCAAAAGAATTAATTGACAATTCTTGTTGTTACTACAGAACATTCTCTGACTTAAAAAATATCAAAAAAATAAACTATCCTTACTTTAGAATTTTTGCAAGAGATATTGTAAGTTACAAAAATAAAATTACCGAATCTAAAGAAAAAATAGATGAATCTGTTACCACTATAAGAAATTTTTTATTTTTAAGCAATTGGACCCTTCACCAATTTGGCAATGTAGATTTATGCTTAAAATATTCTCAAGAACTTTTGCCAATTTTACCTAATGGAATATTTGAGACATATTACAATCAAAAAAAGAAATGCCTGGAACAGATTTATCTCGGTGAAAACTTCGAAGTAGCAAGTGATTTTATAGAAACTCATATTAAAAATAATATAATACAATATGGCCCGAATAATATATTTTCCTTGGAATAATTTTAGATTTACTAGTAGTAGTACCAAGTCTAGATATCAAAATTATTTTAATTTTGACTTCGGGTTATGGGGTATTCCGGACGGTGTAAGCAAAGCAAGGTATGGAAAAGATTCATCTGAACTTTTAATCCATACCGCTTCAATAATTTCAGATGGACCGTTATTGGGAGAAGAAACAGAAAACTTTGAAACAGTTACTGATAAGAGAAGTGTCGATATTTTAGAAACAGTAAACAAAAAAAATAAAAAATTAGCAATTTTTTGGAGTGGAGGAATAGACAGTTCTGTTATGATTTCTTCAATTTTAAAAAATTGGTCTACTCATGATCAAAAAAACGTAGTTGTTTTTCTAAATGACTACAGTCTTGTAGAAAACCCTATATTCTTCCATAAAGTTATTAAGAAAAAGTTGAAGTATCAACTTTTTAATAATTTAAAGTCTTTTCCTAAGTTAAACAATTATATTGTAACAGACGGAGAACTAGCAGACAAGCTTTGGATTCCGCAAATGGCTATAAACTATTCGTATATCTATGGAGATAATTCTGCCCAGAATCTGTGGAGCAACGAAAAAGATAATTTTATCGATTTTCTAACGACTAATTACTTGAAAGATTCTGCAACAAAAATTATAGAAAGAATAGAATATAATATCCAATCTTTAAATTTTGAAAAATTATCTTTAAAAGACATTTTAGGTTGGATAAACTTTAATTTTTTCTGGCAGCAAATTTATTTGTCTAGATATCAGTTATTGACTGATCCTTCACCCGAATCTTTTAAAGAATATAAAGAAAATTACATTCCATGGTACTGTAGCAATGATTATCAGAAATGGGCTTGGGCACCATCAACTAGAGCAATGATTAATCAAAGCGGCTTAAAAAAATACAAGGACACTGCTAAAAAATACATACATGGTATTGTTAAAGATAAAATATTCGAATACAAAACTAAAGTCCCATCAAAATTAAGTTCTACCAATTTTTATTCCGAAAATATAATTTTTGAAGATGGCTCAGTAATTAAAACAAACAGTGATAATTACGAAGAATTATTTTATCAGCACTTATTAGAAAGAAAAAATGCATAAACCAATTAAAATATTAATCATGGGTTTGCCTGGAAGCGGCAAGACTACCTTAGCAAAGCCTTTTGCAGAATTATTAGGCGCAGTACATTTAAATGCGGATGCTATCAGAACAGAATATGATGACTGGGATTTTTCGCCCGAAGGTAGAATTAGGCAGGCCATGCGTATGCGTTATCTGGCGGATGGAGTAGTGAAAGCAGGTAAGATAGCAGTAGCAGATTTTGTATGCCCTACAGAAAAATCTAGACTGGAATTTGGCCCCGACTTTACTGTGTGGATGGATACTATTAAAGAAGGAAGATTTGAAGACACAAATCGCATGTTTGAGCCTCCAGCAAATTATAATTATCATGTTGCTGAATGGTTTGATGATACGGATGAACAACTCGTACAAGTTATATCAGAATATATGAAGAGAAACAATAATGTTTGATTGGAAAAAACCAACTACACAGATGTTAGGTAGGTGGCAACCGTGGCATGATGGCCACACTGCCCTATTTAAAAAAGCACTAATGGAAACAGGCCAAGTCTGTATTATGATTCGGGACGTTGGTGGTATAGTAGGCGAAGATGCAGGCGGCGGACGTACAGTTGCACAAGACGATAATCCATTTGATTTTGAAACTGTTAAAAATAATATTATTGAAGGTTTAGGAAAAGAAGGATTTGTTTACAACAAAGATTATATTATTATGCTTGTTCCTAATATTGTTGATATTAGTTATGGTCGTGGGGTTGGATACACGTTCACCCAACATGATTTGGGTGAGGAAATTCACGCAATTAGTGCAACACAGATTAGAAAAAAATTAAGAGAAGGAGGCAAAATCTAATGTTACTTCCTGACTTATGTGTCAACAGTAAAAAATTTTTTAACTCTGATTACTGCGGCATAGATTCTTATAAGGAATGTCAGGATAAAGAGCACTTTAAGAACTTTCTGTACATTGTAAATTGCAACATAATTATCAGGTGGAAATAAAGTAAGTCTTATGATGTGAGAAGATTTTTTAGGTAATCATTGTGTAATGATAGCCAAAACTTATTATGATCAATGTTGTCTTGTTTTATTTTATAATTTAATGGTTCAAGTAAAGATTGACCCGAAGTTTTTATAATATCTTGTAATTTTAAAACTAAGTCGGCCGATAAAAAATTTTCTAATTTATAATCTACTTTTTGCTTGCAATATGTTATAGTGTTATAATTGTTTAAATCTACATCCTCATGGTTAAAACCATGAGCTTTTTTAAAAAACGCAAGTTGTTTTTGTGTGTCCCAATCAGTATATAATAATATTTGAAAATCATTTTTATGAAATGTATAATCTTCGATGCTGGGATTACAATAAAAAAATAACTTATTATTATAGCAGGATGTTTTTGTTTCTTCGTTTAAAGGCCATATTTCTGTTTTTTTCCAATTTTCTATATTATTAATATTCCAATGAATTTCATAAATTTTTGGTAGTAATTTATAATACTTTTGGTAAAAAAATAGGTTATTCAATAAACGCATTTCTTTTAAAATGTCTTCAGTCAATTCTGCATAGTTTTCTGGAAGATTTTTCGGCCAGCCTGATCCCTTAATAGTTTCGTAGTTTTCTAAGATTAATTTCTTACTTGCGAATTCGCATTTAAATTTAGTTCCTAACAATATATGCCATAAAGCATAAAAACCACCACTCCCCCCAAAATAATACAAAGCAACATTCATGGCAAATATTTATAGGCATGCCTGTTATTGTATTTGATAAATATCTTGTATGGCCACTAATATTAAATCAGTACTTGACAACGTCAAGAAAATCTACATGACAGACAGCGTACTTGAAAGTTTGCTGGACTACGAGCGTGTACTTGACGAACTGGATCTGTACACATTTGCTAACTGGAAAACCGGCGAATTGCTGGCTGGGCCGGACTACGAAAAATACTTTGTAACCTGCAAGTGGATGTTTAGATATCGCGAAATGCCCGATCCAGCAGGTGCTGAACGTTTACTAAATTATGGCTGTGAAGTAACCTACGAGAAGGATATGTTAGAATATCCAGTTGAAGTCAAAACCCCAGATGACTTTAAGCCAGGTACAAAAGTTCCTAAACTAGTCAGCACCCCAATTTGGGTAGTTACAATTACCATGCCTAAACGTTTGATGAGCGACATTCAAGCAGGTGCTCTAGAACTTGAGAACGAAACACTGGACATGGAAGACGTTGAGGACGCTTACGAAGACGGACTTGACCAAGTACAACAAACAGGAATAAACAATGAGCAACCAGCTATTTGAAGGTCTTGAAGAAGGCGACTTGGCAAGACTGGTCAGCAATGTCTATAGTATTGATGAGTTTAAAAGCAAGATGGGCGATGATGCTGACATCATTGTACTAGGGTTTGTTGTTGATGATAAAAACCCTGCAATGGATTTAATGAACTTTGTTGAACGTGGATACGATTTTGTCTTAGACGCAGATGTAAGTGCAGGTGAGGCACAAAACGGCGAGTACATGGTATTCGTTGAAATGGAACGCAACGAAGATGCACCTGAACATATTCACCAGTTAATCAGTGATATTACAAACCTAACAGACATAGACATGGCGGATTGGGAATTTAAGTATCGCAAAAGCAACACCAAATACGACTGCACAGAAGAAAACATTGCTAGAATTGTTCCCTTAACTGCACGTCAATACAGAGCAAAGTTTGGAGCAGATGATGAACTTAATGCCATGCGTGAATCAGCCCGTGTTCCTATGAAGTCATTGGGCGAGCCTGACAAATTTAAAGAACAAATTCAAATAGCAGCTGGCATCAGATAACAACATTGCTAAATACAGCAAATGTTGAGTAAACTCGAAAAAAACGCATCACAAGTTGTAAAACCCACAGCAAAATCAGTGCAAAAGCCATGGTACTTTATCAGCGTGGGCGTAGGTACTCAAGCACAGCCACTGAGAAAAGGAGCACAAAAAAATGGCAACTGAATTTGAATTTGATTTTACAAAAGAACACCTAGCAGAAATTATATCTGCTGACGCAGATGATTGGTATGATGCACTGTGCGAACTGTTACCTAAATATGGTATTACCACAGAGCGCAGAGTAGCGCACTTTCTTAGCCAGTGTGCTCATGAATCAGCAGGCTTTAAGCGTCTAGAAGAAAATTTAAATTACAGTGCCAAGGCACTACGTGCAGTATTTGGTCGTTATTTTGGTGAACCACCCAAGCGTGACGCAGACGAATATCATCGTCAACCTGAAATGATTGCCAACTACGTGTACATGGACGAGTTCCGCAAGTACAAAATGGGCAACGTTAATGAAGGTGATGGTTGGCTATTCCGTGGCCGAGGACTCAAGCAGTTGACAGGGCGTGAAAACTACACACGTTTCGGTGCCAGCGTAGACATGACTGCAGAAGAAGCAGCAGAGTATGTGGCAACTCCTGCGGGTGCTATTGAAAGTGCCTGCTGGTTCTGGGACGCAAACAACTTAAACGATATTGCAGACAGTGACGATGTCAAGCGTATGACTAAAAAGATCAACGGTGGTACTATTGGACTTGAAGACCGTCAAAAACGTTATGTGCATGCCATGAAAGTGTTAGGCATGAGTGCAGAAGAAATAGCAGCAGATGATGACGACGAAGTAGAGATAGAAGATATCGGTGTACTACGTAAAGGCTGCAGAGGTGACGGTGTCAAGATGATGCAGGCTGCATTAGGTCTAGATGCTGACGGTGTGTTTGGTCCCGGCACAGAACGTGCATTGAAGCAATGGCAGACAGACAACGGTTTAACTGCTGACGGTATTGCAGGTCCTAAGACTTTAGAAAAACTTTTAGAGGACTGACATGTTTACACAATGGATAAAAGATAGAATCAGTGAACGCACCAGCTGGAATGGTGCAGCACTGATTGTAATGGGATTATTAGCAGTTTTTGCTGCCAACTTGGCAAAGTTAGTTGGTGGCATCGCAGTTCTATATGGTATCTGGACCATATGGAAAAAAGGTTAATCGATTAGTTTTAGATTCAAAGGAGAAAAAATGAAAAAACTATTTGTAGCACTAGTGGCTAGCGTAATCGGCTTGGCTGTTATTCCAACACAGGCCAAAGATCCAATCAAAGCAGCATGGGTATATGTTGGACCTGTAGGAGATGCAGGTTGGACATTTGCACATGACCAAGGCCGTAAGGCAGTAGTAGCCAGATTTGGCGATGCTGTACAAACCACGTATGTAGAAAACGTGCCTGAGGGTGCCGACGCTGAGCGTGTGATTCGTGATCTTGCTCGTCAAGGTAACGATATCATCTTTGCTACATCGTTTGGTTTTATGGACCCAATGCTAAAAGTAGCAAAGGAATTCCCCAAAGTAAAATTTGAGCATGCCACAGGTTACAAGACTTCAAAAAATATGCGTCTATATGATGCCAGTTTTTATCACGACACCTACATGGCAGGTATTATTGCAGGCACAATGACCAAAACAAATACCTTAGGTTTTGTTGGTAGTTTTCCTATTCCAGAAGTATTACGCAATATCAATGCATATACCTTAGGAGCACAATCAGTAAATCCTAACGTCAAAGTAAAAGTTGTTTGGGTTAATACTTGGTTTGATCCTCCCAAGGAAACAGATGCCGCCCAGAGTCTAATTAATGCAGGTGCTGACGTACTATTGCAAAACACAGACAGTACAGCTGTGCTACAGACTGCTGATAAGAACGGCAAGTATGCATTTGGTTGGGACAGTGACATGAGTAAGTTTGCTGGCAAGGCGCACCTGGGCTCCGCCATTGCCAACTGGGGTCCATACTATATTCAGGCAATTGAAGAACTCAAGGCTGGCACTTGGAAAACCAAGCGTACAGTATGGGGTGTTAAAGAAGGCTTGAATGACCTTATCAAAATCAGCAAAGAAGTTCCAGCAGACGCTGTTGCCCGTGTAAATAAAGTTAAGGCAGGTATCAAAGCAGGAACGTTTGATCCATTTACTGGTCCTGTAGTTGACAATACTGGTAAAACCAGACTTGCCGCAGGCAAAGTAAGCGATCAGGCCTGGCGAGACAGTATTAACTTTTTCGTCAAGGGTGTAGAAGGCGCTGTACCAGGAAGTAAGTAAGCATGGGTTTCAAGTTAGCCATTGCAATGTTTTTTGTGCTAGCCAGTCTGGCTGGTGTGGGTTATTGGTATTACAATGACACACAGGAAAGAATTCGCACACTACAACAAAACAATGCTAAACTTGAAACTGCTATACAGATCAACGAAGCCAGCATTAAAACAATGCAGGCTGATGCTGCTAAAAATGCAGCATTGACAAAACAATTACAGACTGATCTACAACAGGCAGAGCGGTATGGTGATGAGTTACGTAACACATTACAAAAACACAACCTTACCGCTCTGGCACAACGTAAACCTGAATTAATCGAAAAGAGAATGCAAGATGCGACTAATAAGTTATGGGCCGATCTTCGCAGTATTACTGACCCTAACAGGGTGCGGGATACTAAGCAAGCCGGAACCAAAGATAGTAACAGTAACTAACACTGTTAAAACTACAGTACCTATAGTTGCCAGGCCCAAGGCAGTGAATCTCAACGACGTCAAAATCTACGTTGTCACAAAAGAAAACATAGATCAGTTCGAACAAGACTTTGCAAAGAAAAACGGCAGTTTAGTTTATATTGCTATCAGCATCAAAGACTATGAAAACCTAAGTCTAAACTTTGCGGAACTTAGACGCTACATAGAACAACAGCAGCAGATTATTGTCTACTACGAAGAAGCAGTAAAGCCTGAAGAAAAGACCAAAGAGCCCGAAAATAAATAATCTATAACAAGGAAAAATCATGTGGGAAATGATACAGAATATGGCAAGTGATAGACTGTGGATTTACACAGGCATCTTTGGATCATTGTTCGGAGCAGCATTTTTGTTCTGGTTTAAAGATACAAAGATGGCTATATGGGCAGTAGGCAAGTTCGATAGCACATTAGAATACTTGGCAATCCGGTGGGGTTGGACCTGGTTGCAAAATGATCCTAATGCTTGGCGTGTTAAATACCCAAAAATTACAGCAAAAATCGACGACTTAGAAACACGCATTCAAAAGTTAGAACAAAAATAACTTTGACTTAACTGCTATACTGTTGTATAATCAATAAGTGGATTACTATCAAACGTTGGGTGTTAGCAGAACTGCTAATGCCGACGAACTCAAACGTGCCTATAGAAAATTGGCCAGTCAGCACCACCCCGACAGAGGCGGGGATACTGCACGATTTCAGGAAATACAGGCTGCTTACGATACATTAAGTGATCCTCAAAAGCGACAACAATACGATAATCCTCAACCACAACATCAGCATTTTGAATTTAATTTTGGTCCAGGAGGTATGGATGAGATATTCAGCAACTTTTTTCGAGGACATCAAAATCCATTTCAACATGCTAGGCAACAACCCAGACGCAATAAGGATATAAGAGCAGAAGTCGCTATAGGTTTGCAGGAAACATTAACAGATGCTAAACGTACTTTGAATATAAAAAGTCAAAATGGCGTAGTGCAAACTGTTGATATAACCATACCTCGAGGAGTCAGTGCTGGTACTACTATTAAGTATCCGGGTCTGGGTGATTATCTTTTTGAAAACTTACCCAGGGGTGATCTGTACTTAACAGTTAACATTTATCATAATCCAAATTTCGAAGTTTCAGGTTTAGATTTAGTTACAAATTTGACTATAGACTCGTTTGATGCTATACTAGGAGTAGATGCACAAATTGTAGGCCTAGATGGCAAAGTTTTTACAGTAAGAACTCCCAAAAGTTGTCAGCACGGAACAAAACTCAAGATACCAGGAGAAGGTCTGTATAAATTTCAACAGGATATTAAAGGAAACTTGTATGTGAAAATCCACATTAAAGTACCCTTTAATTTGACAGATGAACAACTAGAACAAATTAGAACAATTAAACAACAACTAACTGCACGGTAAATATTTTTATGGTACAATCAAATCCAGACATAGAACGAATTATTGAAATGGCTACCAACATTGCCCAAAGTAAACATCACGAGTATGTAACTCTAGAGCATATACTACAAGGCATGTTGGCTTATGACCAATTCGCAGATTTCTTAGGCAAATTTGGCGTAGATGTTGAAAGTATGCAAAAAGATCTAGATGCATACTTAGATCGCCAAGAGTATTTAGTTAGTAAAGTATATGATGTTGTACCAAAGAAAACACACAGTCTCGAGCGTGTGTTCAATCGTGCATTTACACAGGTTTTATTCAGTGGCAGGCATAACTTGCAAACAATAGATTTGTTTTTAAGTATCATGACAGAAGATAAAAGTTATGCTACTTACATAATCAACAAGTATGGTTGCGAGCGTAGCAAACTAGTTAGTTTATGGAACAAAACTTTTCAAGAAAAGCATGGCGGAAAACGCAGTAAAAACCATGCTGACCAGGTGTTAGCGGAATATTGCGACAACTTAAATGTTCTTGTCAATGAAGGTAAAATTGATCCTGTAATTGGTAGAGAACACGAGATAGACGAAATCAGCCAAGTTTTAGCCAAACGAAACAAGAGCAATATATTGATGGTAGGTGATCCTGGTGTGGGCAAAACTGCTATTGCCGAAGGACTGGCACATAAAATTGTTAATCAAGAAGTACCTGCTTACCTTAAAGACTTTACTGTATTCAGTTTAGATATTGGTAGTTTGCTGGCAGGCAGTAAGTATCGTGGTGAGTTTGAAGAAAAAGTCAAAGAGGTAATGAAAGCATTGACTGTAAAAGGCAACTGTATTTTGTTCATCGATGAAGCACACCAGATGCGTGGCGCAGGCACAGGCAGTAACAGTGGTCCCGACTTTGCCAACATGATTAAACCTGCATTAACTAAACGCAATGTCAAAGTTATTGCCTCAACTACATGGGAAGAATACACACAGAGTTTTGAAAAAGACCGTGCGCTAATGCGCCGCTTTTATCGTATGACTGTGGAAGAGCCCACACCTGAAGTTGCTAAAGAAATCCTAGTAGGATTAAAAGAATACTTCGAAGAGTTTCACGGCGGCGAGATCAGTGCAGAAGCCATCGAAGCCGCAGTAGATCTCAGTGTGCGCTACCAAACAGACAAACGACTGCCAGACAAAGCCATTGATCTAATTGACACTGCGGCAGCAAAACTTAAAATCTATACCACAGGTTTTGTTGTACGCAAAAGTCACATTATTGATGCACTCAGTAAGTTTACTAAGATTCCAATTGAGCAGTTAGACACAGAAGCCACTAAGAACCTCGAAACACTGGAAGGTGACATTAAAGAAAAACTCTACGGACAGGATCAAGCAGTGGACAACGTGCTTGAAAAGATTTATGTTAGCCGTGCAGGTTTGAAAGCAATCAACAAACCTGTAGGCACGTTTTTGTTCTTAGGCCCAACTGGTACAGGTAAAACTGAACTGGCAAAACTGCTGGCAGAAAATTTGGGCATGAAACTGTTACGCTATGACATGAGCGAATACCAAGAACGTCACAGTGTGGCCAAACTGATCGGTGCACCTCCTGGGTATGTTGGCTACGATGATGGCAATCTGGGTGGCGGACTACTAATTAGTGATGTAGAGAAAAATCCCAACAGTGTTATCTTGTTTGACGAAGTTGAAAAAGCGCACCCTGACGTCAGTAACGTATTGCTGAGTTTGATGGACGAAGGTGTAGTAACCAGCAGCAACGGCAAAAAAGCAGACTGTAGGAATACCATTGTTATTATGACCAGTAACTTGGGTGCTGCCGAAAGCGAACGTAATAGTATCGGCTTTGCCAGTTTGTCCAAAACAGGCGAAGATGACGCCGCAGTTAAAGAATTCTTTAAACCTGAGTTTAGAAATCGTTTAGACGGCATTGTTAAATTTAACAAACTGGCCACAGAAACTGTACGCAAGATTGTGGTCAAGTTTGTTGAAGAAATGAACGACTTGCTCAGTGACAAACGTATCTACGTCGAACTAAGCACCAGCGCCATTGATCACATTATTGACAAAGGTTACGATGACAAGATGGGTGCTCGTCCGCTAAATAGAAAAATTAACGAACTTATCAAAGTTCCTTTGAGTAAACGTATATTGTTTGAAAATTTGCAAAATTGTACTGTAAATGTCGAATATTATGATGGGGATTTACAATTTAACATTACCGAAAACACTTACCTGGTATACCCCACAGACAGCACCATAGACGAAAATGGCTATATTATCCTGGACAAAATTAAATCCAACTGTTAAGTTAGAAGACACGACCAAAAAGTTCTTTAAACAGTACTTGTATAGAGCACGACTATATCTACCTGGTGGAAGGCTTACTCAAGGTTATCAAGAAAAGTCAATGAGCGAATTGATAGCATGGCGTAAGCAGATGGCTACAAGATATATTAACTATGGTGGCAGTTGGCTAGCAAAAAAGAACGGCAGAGTCAATGACATGCGTTTAGAAGATCTAGTCTATTGGCGCACACAGATTAGAGCAGTCAGCGAGTTTCACTTTAGAATAGAAGAACCGTGGATGTGCGTTTATAGCAACAGTGAAAGTGACTTGTATAATTTAATCAAACAAAGTCCATCTCAAGGCAGATTGCTTAATATTAGCACACCAAAAAACACAGACAGCGTTCGAGCATTAAAGGCAGGCGAGGTACTGGTAAAGTCTGATAATGGGTACAGTTATAGAATACACTTAAAAGAAGGTAAGATGACTGCACAGATCGCGGCCGCACTGCTTAGTTTATTAGAATCGCAAGGCGATGAAGTCAAAATGACTAAAAGTTGTGAACAAAACTTACGCAAACGCAATGTATGGTTTACCAAAACATATTTTTACAGTAAGGACTTGCGAGTGCTTACTATGATCAACTTGATCGACCCAGATATTGTATCGGAATTTTTTAAACTTACAAAAATAGACCGATAAATATCTTGATGGTTAGGAAAACTAATGGCTAAAATCCAAGAAGAAATTATCGCAATTAAAGTTAGCAAACTAGTTAAAGATTCAGAAGAAGCCGGCAAATTAGTCGGTGCTGAAACAGTGCAGGCACTTGAACAAGTAGCACAAGAACTAGTAGGCGAAGGTGTAATTGTCGAAGTAATCACTGAATAAACATTTTTATAAAGGTCTTAAATGAATAAGAAAACTGTAAGCGCGAAGCAGATTACGCCTAAAGCCGCTGGCGCTACCCCAACTCCAATCCCAAAACTAACTAAACCTGTTATGCCAGTTCCAGGCAAACCACAAACTGCTGCACAATTTCAACAGCCAGGCCAAGGACAGCAATTTGATTTTACTAAAGTTCATGTACACTTTGCTGTGCCCTGCTATGGCGGTGTTGTCAGTGAACCTACAATGACAAGTTTCATTAGATTTACACTTATGGCAAGTCGTGTTGGTTTAAACTGGAGTTTAGACACTATGGTCAATGAATCATTGGTTACAAGGGCACGTAATAATTTGTGTGCTAAAATGATGACCAACGAAAATGCGACTCATTTTATGTTTATCGACGCAGATATTAGATTTGAAGCAGAGGCTATCTTTGGCATGATTGCTGCTGACAAAGATGTAATCGGCGGATTGTATCCTAAAAAATCTTTGCCCATTGACTATGTAATTAACTTAAAAAATGGTGGCCGAATTGAGGGCCCTTGCTTCCAAGTTGATACACAAGGCACAGGATTCTTACTGTTTAAGAAACATGTCTATAAGCAACTAATCGATGCACATCCTGAATGCAAATATGTAGACGATATTGGATTAGGTAAACAGTTTGAACCATGGATGTACAGTATCTTTGATACCGTCATTGATGAAAAAGGACACTACTTGAGTGAGGATTGGACATTCTGCCGGCGTTGGCAGGCATTGGGTGGAGATATTTGGGCAGACAGTCGTGTGCTACTCAACCACATTGGACACTACGAGTTTAAAGGTGATCTATCAGCACTAGAGCGGAAAGGCCTAAAACGTGTTGACATTAACAGCCCTGAAGGTAAGGCTGCAATGGAAGCACAACAACGTGCGGCACAAGAAGCACTAGCCAAAGCACAAGAAGCACAGAGTGTCGGACAGCCAGCCTAATTTAGAAACTATAGCATTTAAAATCGGATTAACCGGTACTTACTGGGACCGGAAACCAAAATGTAGTGTATTACTAAATGGTGAAAATAAATCTAATTTAGTTTGTGATGAAAATTTGCAATATGCCGAATTTACATGTGATTTGGCTGAAAGGCAAGAACATCTACTAGAAATAAAGTTAGAAAATAAAACTATTACTGACACTATTGTAGAAAACAGCAAAATAGTCAAAGACATGCTGTTAAACATTAAAAGCATTGAAATTGACGAAATGGAATTAGGCGAAATTAAATGGAATCTCAGCGAGTTTGTGGCAGACGATCCAAATAGACCAACACTAAAAAATTGTGTAAACCTGGGCTGGAATGGTAGTTATCGACTAAAATTTACCAGCCCATTTTACCTTTGGCTCCTAGAAAACATGTAACGCTAAATACTATATTAATCTTAGTATAGTATGTATTCGTTTGAACTTTTTGAAGCACCTAAAAATATTGTAGTCTTATATGCAGGGCGTTTCCAGCCCTTCCACAAAGGACACAGAGCAGTCTACGAATACCTTGTAAAAAAGTTCGGCCGTGATGCTGTCTACATTAGCACCAGCAACAAAACTGACAACGATAAAAGTCCTTTTACATTCAGCGACAAAGCATATTTTATGCAGATCCAAGGTATTCCTATGGATCGTGTCAGAGAAACAAATCAGCCCTATCAAAATCCCGAATTAGTAAAAACATTTGATCCTGAAAACACTGCACTGATTGTGGCAGTTAGCGACAAAGACAAGGATCGCTTTGGCAAGATTGGATTTAAGAAAGACGGTAGTTTAAGTTTCTTCCAGGACATACCCAATGAACTTGGAGACATGGCTCCCATTAGCCAGCACGGTTATGTAATGACTGTGCCCACATTTGATTTCAATGTATATGGTAAACCTATGCGTAGTGCTACAGAAGTACGTGCTATGTATCGAGCAGCCAACGAGCAAGTACGTAAAGAAATAATTAAGGATCTATTTGGCAAGTGGACAAAGGAAGCCGAACAGATCATGAATGCCAAACTACAAGAAGACATCATGCCAGCAAGTCAGGGCACTATCAGTCCTGTTCATGAAAGTTGGAGCAAAAAATACAAGAAAAGTATCGATTGCAGCAACCCCAAAGGCTTTAGTCAAAAGGCGCACTGTGCTGGACGCAAAGCAAGACAAGGCGGTAAAAAGACAAAAAGTCAAAGTGTAAGTGAAAACTTAGAAGGACGCATGATTGATCTTACTAAAAACTTTCCTACTTACACAAGTTTAATCGGTAAAATTACAAAAGAAAATCCCACTAAAGTTACAATCGAAATCGTACAGGCAGATGGTCCAGGCAACGTAAAAGTTGGTGATGAACTACGCATTGCCACAAACTATATTAAACGACTGCCTATTACAGAAAGTCATCATACAGACATTCCCGGCATGCTGGAAAAGTTTTTGCCAATTGCAATGAAAGAATTAGGCATTGCTAAACTACCCAGCATTAAGTTAACCAAGCACCTAAAGCCACACGGCACACAGGCCAGTTTTGGCATGTACAACCCAGACGATGGCAAAATTTATTTGGCCGTTGCTGATCGTCACCCCGTAGACATTTTACGAACATTGGCACACGAACTGGTACACTTTAGTCAAGACGGCAAACATGAGTTAGATGCAGACAGTGGTGAAACAGGCAGTGATGAAGAAAACGAAGCCAACTCAGTTGCCGGCGTCATTATGCGTCAGTTCAACAATGAGTTTCCTGATGCAATTAAGAGCGAACCACTATTAGCAGAAAACTTATTAAACAAGGCAACACCAACTCCACAAGAAATTATGCAAAAGCATGGCATGACTGATCAAGAGTTTATGCAGCAACTACGTTTGGGTCGTGCAGTGGAAATGGAACACACAAACAATCCAAAGGTAGCAATTGAAATTGCCTTGGACCACATCAATGAACGCCCAGACTACTACACTATGTTAAAAAGTGTAGAACGTCCTATGGGCGAAAGTAAAAAAAAAGTAGTTAGCGCAAACTACGGCATTGGCAAAACGCCCGGTGCACTAGCACGAGTAGGACCCAAAGGTCAAGTACCCCGTGCTCGACTACACGTTAACGTTCCTAAGAAGACTGCTATAAAATTAGGTATACCTCACACACATCTTAAAGAAGCGTTCGACGCACCTTACCCAATGACTTGGGAACACGGTGACGATAACGAGTCACATGATGCACTGGTTAAACTACCAGACGGTACTAACCTAAGCATTATGTTCAGCAAGGAGTATGCCGAGCCTGACTACGTAGAAGAAGAATGGCAAGTAGAGTTTTATCGCAACCACAGTCAAGATGTCACAGGCGAAGGTGATGCACAGCGTATATTTGCCACAGTATTGAGTGCTATCCAACAGTTTATTAAATTAGAAGAACCAAAGCGTATAAAATTTAGTGCCGCTAAACAAACAGGCGATATGACGCCAAATGCCAGCAGAACAAGTTTATATAACAGACTTGTACAACGTTTTGCCAATAATTTAGGGTATGGCGTAAAAACTACAGACCATTCATTGAATACAGTGTATGAATTAGAAAAATTGCAAGAAGGCATGGCGGAAAACTTTGCCGACGGTAAGGTAAAAGGCCGAAGTCGCCCAGGGCGTGTAAAAGCAGCAGGCGCAAGTTGTAAAGGATCAGTCACTGACTTACGTGCTCGAGCAAAAAAGTATAGTGGTGAACGTGGTAAAATGTATCACTGGTGTGCAAACATGAAAGCAGGGAAAAAATAATGGCAATAAGTGTATTAAAAACTTGGTGGGGAGTCACTAAAGGCTTCTTTACGGGCGGCCCAATAGGTGCAGTTATCGGCGGCAATGAAAGTGAGGCCGAGCAAGTAGCTGCCGATGAAATGCCATCCATTGAAGAATCTATTCGTAAAGACGAAGAAGATAAGGCAAACTAAAAAAGACATAACAGCCAACGAAGAAAAGGTAAATTTGTAATGAAAAATCTATTATTAATTGTATTAGCATCAATTGCATTGTCAGGTTGTAGCACAACAAAAACTCAAGAGTCAGAACTTACACTGTGCAAAGGCAAGTTTGCCTTGTGTGCTGCCAGTACCTGTAAACCCACTGGTCGTACAATGACCACCAATAACGGTGTAACTTATCCTGAAATGGCCTGTACCTGTCCTGTGTTGGACGGCTACAGTATTGCCGATTTAACTGCTGGTGTTATGCAAGGTACTTGTGCAGTAGATGATCCCAGCACACAGGTTTGGAGTCTGTTTGCGCCACGCATATTTTACCCACAAGAAGCCAGTGACTTTGTACAAACACCCAAGTCTGCTACTAAAGCCACTGTGCAGAGTTGCCCAGGTGAACTGGCACCAGAATCTGTAAATTGTTTTGGCATGATGTGTACCTATGACAAAGACCCTGTTAACGGCACACAAACTGCTACCTGCACCTGCCCTAGCAGACAGATTGAAAAAGGCACAGAGTTCTTAATTGAGGCAGGACAAGGTGACCCCAGTTACTGCGCCCGGCACCCAGTAAGTGCTCCTGATCCATTTGCACAGGGCTATCCCGATGTGTGGTTAACGAGGAAGTAATGTGAAACTGTACGAACTGTTTGATACTGTATCCGAGCAACTGACCTACAAGGGTTATGCTTGCCGCATCGACTGTTCGGGGCACATTGCAGGCTACGAGTGGGCACGACAGCACAATATTACAGATCCAGACGCATGTCCATATCGCCCCAGCCATCCCAGTTTTTATGAAGGCTGCAGAAGTTACGCTGAAGGCAGAACATGAAGCAAATTGAAATTAAATTAGATGTTTACGGAGCATGGAAAGACGTTGCACCAGCATACAGAATTTATATAGACGATGAGATGATATGTGAGCGTGGTTTTTATGCTATGGAATATGAATTCTGTCAGGAAAAAATATTAGTGGAATTACCTGCAGGAACAAGTCACCTAATTAAATTTGAACCTCTCCCCACAATTCGAGGAAACACTTTAAGTTATAAAAACCTTAGAATGAATGGAATAATGATAGAACCTGGGTTCACTGTTCCAAACTAAATATAGCATAAGGACCTTTTTGACATGAAAACCCAAGAATTTTTAAAAGAAGACATTGTTACAGATGCCGCAGAAATGCATACCGATCACGAAGTACAAATGGCACGCAGTCAGTGTTATCATGCTGCCGAAGATGCTATCGCACTACACAAACTACTACGTCATATTTCAGAAGCACAGGGCATTGAAGGCTGGGTCGCTGCAAAAATCACACTGGCAGCAGACTACTTGAACAAAGTTCGTGAGTATTTAGAATATGATTTAATGAGCGCACAAGAGCCTGGCGAAGAAATGCCTGTGGCAGAAGATGAAGACAAGCAATGAAAATTAGGGATATTATCAGTGAAGAAGCCAGTGCAGGCGCAACCGCAGCAGGCAACATTGCCACTGTGAATAATCCTAACATTGCAAGACAGAAAATTAAAAGAGATCGTAACGGTATACCCAAAGCACCACAGGCACTAAACCCTAACGGCACTGCAAAAAATGCCTTAGACATAGATGCAAACATTACTGGCGGCCCAATGTTTAAGAGATAATAATGGATATTAAGAAGTTTTTAGAAACAGTTGACAAGTTCGACTTTGCAGGTGAAAAACAAGGACAACAACCTGGCCAACAATGGCAGGGCACAGACAAAGGTCTGCCTGGTACTAAACTTGTGGGCGAAGAACTTGATTCCAATGTTGTTCTTATTCAAGATCCTAAAGGCCAATACTTAGACAAACTAGATATAAATGTGGCTGCAAAAAAATATAATTTTAATGCCAATGATATAAAACAACAGTTACAGCATCAAGACTTTACTCAAATTGGAAATATAAGAGTAATAAAGCCAATAGCAGCAGAAAATGTCATTAAAGAATTAGAAGACTATGTAAAAGAAACTTCTACAGAGCGTAAACTTAAACGTGACTTTGATAACTTTGACAGTGAAGATTGGGCAGATTGGGACGCCAAAATTAAAAGACTGAAACAACTTGCCAAACAAGGCGAACTGGTTACTGTATGGGACAAAGAGAAACGTGTTTATAAAAATGTTCCTAAAAGCGAAATAAAAGAATACCAAAATAGAATGGATCCTGATGCGCAGGTAACTAGCCCTCCCAGTCCAGATGCTAGTCAAACTGCTATAGATCAGATTAAAGATAAAATTTTTGCACGTGATGTAGAAGGTGAAACTGTTGAAGAACAAACGCCTACAACTACTCCCCCAGCACCTGGTGCTCAACAATTTAAATTTACACCGGACCAAGAAAAATGGTTAGGTGGTGCTAATCGTCAAGATCCCGATATCCTAAAAAGAATGCCTGGGCCAAAACCCGGCGTAGATTATTTTAAAGGTCAAGACGATCAAGCAAGAGCAAAAACATTAAACATCGGTAGACAAAACTTAAACACCGTTAAAGGTGTAGTTGGTGCACAAAAAGATGCTCCTGAAGTGTTTCCTACAAGGCCAGCGGCTGCACCTGCAGTGGCGGTGCCAAAACCACAGGCTGCTGCACCTGCACCTACAAGACCTGTAGTAGTAGACGAACCTAGAAAGACTGCGTTAGATCCTAATGCATACAAAAAAGTACCACAACAAACAATAAAAGTAGATGCACCAGCAGCAACAACTGCTCCAGCAGCTGCAGTACAACAAGCTGATAGGCCAGCAAGAACAACATGGCGGAGTTTGGCAAAACTAAATCCACAAATTAAAAATCCAGATAGAATATATCCAGGTCAGGAAATTACATTACCCGATGGTTCTAAAGCAGTTGTCGACAAAGGTGATACACTAAGCGGTATTGCACAACGTTATAGACAAGGTGGCTATGCAGATAGTACACCAGTAAAAACAGCGCCTGCAACTGCTACTTCCACACCAGTTAAACCTCAGCCTGATCTAAAAGGAACTGAATTACCTAAAGTAAGCGGTAAGGCTGCTAGTCAACTACAAAAAGGTAGAGAATACCGTGCTCGCCAGGCAGCAAAACAAGATAACACAAACCTAGGTGGCAATGCTGCTGACCCAGAAGCACAGGCTTTTGCAAAACCAGATACACCCAAAGCAGAACCAGGTGTAACTGCTACTGCAAATCTAGGTGTATCACAAGGCGGAATAGCTGCTGCTTTTGGTGATTTAAAGAAACGTGACGATGGCAATTGGTACTTTCCAGGCGGTGTAAAAGTAACTAATCCAAAAACTATTGCTGCGGCAAACAAGGCTGCGGTGCAAACTAGTACTAGACCAACTGCAATCGCAAGTAACAATGCACGACAAGAACCAACTAGATCAACCGCAAAGAATTTTAAACCAATGCCTAGTTACATTTTAAATCAGATACCAGGTGTTGAGAGTAACAACAATCCCAAGGCTGTAGGTGCAGCAGGAGAAACTGGTGCATGGCAAACTATAGCCGGCACTTTAAAAGACCCAGGTTACGGTGTTGAACCTGCACGAGATAACAGTCCTGAAGAGTTAGCAAGAGTGGGTAAAGATTATGCTAATGCTATGTACAATAAGTACAGAGATCCTGAAAAAGCATTGGCTGCATATAATGCCGGACCTGGTGCAGTAGATAAAGCAATTCGTGCAGCATCAATGAGACCTGGTTCAGATTGGAAAGATTTCATTCCAAAATCTACCAGAGAGCAATATTTGACAAAATACAACTTACAGCCGCCGACAAGATTAGCAGCAAAAGGCGGCGCTACTGTTGAATCGCTAATGTCAGACTATCGCAAGTTTGTTGCAGAATACGGCAATCAACAGGCGCCTGACCAACAGGCTACTAGCCAAGACAGTGCAGAAAGTGATGCAGAAGCAGAACTAAAACGTCAGCGCATGGACCGACGTGTCAGTCAAGCAACACTGGCTGGTTTAAGCGCAGTGCTACCTCCAGGCACAAACACCGCAGTGGCAGCAACTGCATTAAATAAAATTGTTGATCAGAAGCCACTGAGTCCACAGGAAAACCAAGTTATAGGCACACTGATGCCGTTGTTGGCTAGAGCAGCAGAAGAACCTAGTACTAGTAGCAGTCTAAAAACCGCATTGGGACGTGCAGGTATGTTAACAAAATTAGGAAAGCAGTGATATGTTAACCGGAGATCTATTTCAACCGCTAACAGAAAAAAAGAAAAAGCCCAAGCCCACCAAGCCAGAGAAATGGGCCTATGCTAAATCTGAAGCAAAGAAAAAGTTTGATGTATATCCCAGTGCCTACGCTAATGCATGGGCTGCTAAAAAGTACAAAGAACTGGGTGGCGGTTGGCGCATGGGCGAAGACATCGACGAAGCAGATCAACAAAGTGATGCACCCAGCAAAACCTACGGCAATCAAAAACTAGTTAACATAATGCGTAAGGCTGCTGAAGTTCCTGGCACTGGCCTATCCAATGACCAACGTATGTTTGTGGCCATGTACGATGAACTAGAAGATGCAGTAGAAAAAATTGGTGATGTAGAAAAACAAAATCAAGAACTACGCCAACAAGTTGCCAAACAGGCACAACCTGCGGCTAAAGCAGCAGCGCCAGCAAAAGAACCTACAGCAGCACAGGTCAAAGCACAGCCCGCAGCAGAACCTGCAGTACAACAAGTTGTGCAAAATATTACACAAGTTCTACAACGTGCAGAGCAGAGTGCTGAAACACCAGAACAACAAAAAGAACTGGCTGCTGCCAAAGAAAGAATTGCAGACTTAGAAGACAAAATGAGTCAACTCAGCAATGCTGACGTAAAAGAGATTGAACGTACATTTGTTGAGATTGAAAAAGGCGGCATCAAAATGGGTGACGTCAAACGTTTGTTGCGTGTAGTAGACAAGCGTATTGACCAAAGCGCAAAAGAAAAACAAGCGGCAGAAAAACCAATTACAGTAGATCAACCAGAACCAGAAAAACCAATTACAGTAGATCAACCTAAGCCAGGAGAAATTTCCACAAACACAATAATAGATTTTATGAAGAAAACCGATGACACACTCGATGATATTAAAGCAACTGATCAGGAACAAAATAAAGTTATAAAAGTGGTTCCCGACAACACAGACAAATTAAATGCAATTATTGCTTCTTCCCCAACATTACGAGCAAAGTATCCAGATGTCCAACCACAACCTATACAACCATCACCAGACAACAAAGTAGTTCAATTTCGCCCACGCACCGCACAACCTCCTGCACAACCTCCTGCACAACCTCCTGCACAACCTCCTAAACAACGCATAGCCGTAGTTCCAAACCCAAATGATGAACTACTAACAGGAACAAACAATGAAAGTATCAATGAACAACAACAAGAAACATTTGATTTTAGATTGCCTGCAGCAAGAGTTATTGGCGTATTAGATGATTTCTTTGCAACAAAATGGGATGGTGCTTTTAAGTATTTTGAAAAAACTTTCCATGACGAAGATAACGAAGAAGAGGAAGATCCATGGGGAGAAGGTCTTACTCAACTGGACAATGCATTTTTAGTTCCTGCAACCATTGTTAGAAAACTTGGTACATTAACAAACGCTTTTATTGACTTAGAAGACTATCACACCCAAATTTATAATCATCCAGAATACAATGCTATGTTTGGTCATGTTATGTTTCCTGCATTTAAAGGAAAAATTTACAACAAACCTGTTAAAGCAAGTGAAACTAAAATGGGCTTCGATGATGATTTACAATTTTTTGAATACTATTTTAATGCACTTACAAATGCTGTTAAAACAAAAATTCATCCCTTCATGAAACAAGTAAAAGAGTTTGTCGAAACTCAATACGCTGAAAATAAAGATGACAATCATGCTATGATGCAGTATTTTGTACGGAATGTATGGAATCCGTACATGAATGAAATTAATAAACTACATGCAGCAAGAGAAAAATTAAAGCCTGTTGTTTTTAACATGAGGCAAATCTTAAGAACAAAACCTCAAGGTGAACTATTTGAGCGCAAGAAGAAAAAGAAAAAGTCCAAGAGCAAGAAAGCATTCGGTGGTTACTACTTCCCAGGCTATCACTACTATGGACAGGGCACTGCCGAGATCAGCGACGGCGGTGGTGACGGTGGTGGCGAAAGCATGTTTGAAGTTGTCACAAAGAATCGTTCACCAGAAGAAACAGGTTCATTAGACAGTTACTACGGTCGTCGCAGACAGCCACACAAAGTTGTAGATGGCAAACGTGTCGAACTCACAGACCGAGAAGAAATCCAGCAATATTTGGATGCCTACGAAAACCAAACAGACCGCAAGGACTACGGTGATTTAGATGAAACACGTTTGTATTTCCGCACTGTGGCCACACTGGCAGAAAGTCTTGAACAGGACTTTGGCATGCAACAAGACGACAAAGGTTGGTATCTAACAGCACGCAGCGGACGTCAACGTATCCTAGACGCAGAGCGTGCATTTGGTGAACCAAGGATCCTCTAATGCGTAGAGATCCAACAGAACTGTTCAAACCTGAAGACAGCGAACTTCGCAGAATTAAGAACAAGTACGTTCCTGAGTGGAGCATGTTGGATTATACTGTGCTAGAATGTGCATGGGAGTTTGTAGACGCACAGACTGCGATGCGTTTTGCCTATGAAATGTACAGACTGGGCGAAGACATGGATCACAACGCTGTGGTTAAAATAGATCATAACAGTGTTGAAGTACAGATTAGAACCGGCGACGTTGACGGATTAACTATATTAGATTTTGAATTTGCACTTAAAGCAACTGCTGTTGCAGAACAGTTAAAGGGCGACAGACTCAGCAAAGTCAAAAACGAACTGGGCGAAGCCTATCAGGGTGGACTACGCAAGTGGTTTAAAGAAAAATGGGTCAACATTGCCAAGAAGAAAAAAGGCGGCGGCTACGAAGAATGCGGCAGCAGTGGTGACAAAAAAGGCTATGCCAAATGCGTACCAGCTGCAAAAGCTGCTGGTATGTCATCTAGTGAAAAGAAAAGTGCAGTACAACGTAAACGTAGCGCACAACGTAAAGCAGGCAGACCCGGCAAGAAAAGTGGCGCTAAAGGCAAGGCTCCAATAAGGGTAAGTACAAAGAAATGAAAATCGTTGAACTAAAATGCTGGCCTGGCTATGAGCGTGTACCTGGAACCAAAGCAGGTGCTGTAGGTAGTTGCCGCAAAACGAGTTCTAAAAACGAAGATGCTGCTAACCCAGCCAATCTTGGCCTAACTATATTTGACATAGACGACACACTAATGCATACTACTGCAAAGATACGTGTTGTCAAAGACGGCAAAACCGTACGTGAATTAACCAATCAGGAGTTTAATAACTACAAACTAGAACCAGGCGAACAGTTTGACTTTGGTGAGTTTCGTAGTGCAGAAAAGTTTGCCAAGGAAAGTGAACCCATACGCCCTATGATTGCTAAACTAAAAGCAATCATGAAAAACGCAGGAAACAGCAAAGTTATAATGCTGACTGCAAGAGCAGACTTTGATGACAGAGATACTTTCCTAGACACTTTCCGCAAGTACGGTATAGACATTGACAACATCCATGTGCACCGCGCAGGCAATATTCCAGGACCAGAAACTCCAGCGCTGAAAAAAGCAGTTTGGGTACGCAGATATTTAGACACTGGCATGTACAACAGAGTCAGACTGTACGATGATTCAATGAGCAATCTGCGTGCATTCAAAGATTTAAAAGATGAATATCCTGCAGTAGACTTTAAGGCCTATTACGTAGGTCCCAGCGGCAGTAGCACTGTTGTAGAAGTAGACCTTAAAGGCAAGTTAGCAACAGGTGCTGTGGCAGGCGCACTGGCTGTGGGTCAGGGTGGCGCACTTGTTAACAAACTCACAGACCCCGACAGTCCTCGCTATCAGGTTCCTAAAGATGCAGCCACATACCAAATGAAGGAACCACCACGTGAACTGCCCAAGTCACTGCCTGCTGCACAGCCTAAACAACAGACTGCACCTCAGGTCCGAGCAGAACCAAAGGCAGTTAATTTGACTGGCAGTCCTTACGAAACACTGATGCGTAAAGTAGCACAAGCCAGTGGCATACAGGGCACAGAACTGGCAGCGTTTATGGCACAGATGGCGCACGAAAGTATGGACTTTACTCGCATGTACGAAAAGGGTATCAAACGTTACTTTAATCGCTATGATCCCAGATACAATCCAGGCACTGCTAAAATATTAGGCAACACTCGTGCAGGCGATGGCTACAAGTACAGAGGCAGAGGTTTTATACAGTTAACTGGGCGTGACAACTATACCCGTGCAGGCAGAGACCTAGGTATTGACTTAGCGAACAAACCAGACTTAGCAGCTGATCCTAAAATAGCAGCACAAATTGCAGTATGGTTTTGGAAAAACAGAGTGCAACCAAAGGTAGATGACTTCAGCAACGTAAATGATGTAACACGCAGTATCAATCCCAACATGCGTGGTCTGAAAGATCGTGCAGAAAACTTCAAACAGTATCAGGTTGCTATGGCAGACACTGGAGCAGATTCATGAGATTATTTCAGTTTGAAGCAGAACTGCCACCAGAAGCAATTGAAAAACTTCAACAGTATAAACAGCAACGTCAGCCAACTTATGCAGAACTTAGACGTAAGGCTCTGCAGGTTGAAGAGTTAGCAGGCATGGCCAAAAAGATTGAAGACCTGCGTGCCAGAGTAGAACGTGTATACGGTGATTTACCTCCAGGCATGCAGGCAGATTTGGAACTAGCAGATTTATATCCTGTGCCAGAAACAGATCAGGACTATGTTGATCTGAAACAAAGATTTGTAAAAGACATAGCACTACTACAAAATTATGTACAGAGCAAACGCAGTCTCTACAAAAGAGAAAGCGTGAACTACAATGGCGCTTTTTGGTTATCACAGGTACAGGGCAGCGATAGTCCTGTTAGCCCAGTTGGTGCAGTTCCAAAAGCACAACGCATAAATACTAAAAAGGCGCCAATTAATGTTAAGAAATCTGATTAGACTGGTAGAAGCAGCAGAGCGTAACTGCCCTGTGGCAACCTACGACATTGACGTCAACCTTAAAAATCGACAGACAGCAATTGACAGTTATCATTACGGTCCTGCTAATCCAGCAGCGCCAGGAAAATATTGGAAAGATAGTGCCAAGCAGTGGAAGATAGACGAAAAAACTGCAAAGACAATGCTGTGTGCTAACTGTGGTGCATTTGATGTCAGCGACAGTATGCGTGACTGCATTGCCAATGGTATTAAGGGTGACGAAAAGGCTGTAGATGCAAACGCCAGTATTAACTTAGCAGACTTAGGATACTGTAACTTCTTGCATTTTAAATGCGCCGGGGATAGAAGTTGCACTGCTTGGATAGCAAATGGCCCCATAACAGAAAAAGACAAAGGCAAGAAGGCAGACTAGCATGGAAGATTTAATCAAAGCAATGAAAATTGCATTTAGCACAGAGTTTAGTTTTTATTTAAAAGCACACAATTTTCATTGGAACGTAGAAGGTCCAGATTTTCAAGAGTATCACAAACTGTTTGAAACTATTTACGAAGAAGTCTACGAAAGCATTGATCCATTTGCTGAAAACATTCGCAAACTGGGCAGTTACACTCCTGGTAGTTACACACGCCTTAGTATGCTAACACAGATCGACGACGAAACTGGCGTACCACCAGTAATGGGTATGGTAGAAGAACTGTTAAGTGACAGTGATAAGTCCGTCAAAGTATTCAAGATGGTTTACGACCTAGCAGAACGTGAAGGTGAACACGGTTTGAGTAACTTCCTTGCTGAACGTATGGATGCACATCGTAAACACAGTTGGATGTTAAGAGCAAGTCTCAAGTAAGAATGCAAACAAAAGACTTTTATGAAGCCAGTCCCAGTACACTAGGCGGGAGTTTTACACCTGACTTAGTAACAAGCAAATTATGGCTAGCACGTAAGGTGCGTGCTTTAATGACTAAAACTCGTGTCGAAAAATACAAAACAGTATATGTACTGGGCAGTTGGTTTGGTAATATGGCTATATTTTTGCAGCAAAAAGGTGTTGAATTTGATCGAATAGTGTTAGTAGACATTAACAAAGATTGGATGCAAATTAGCAAAGAACTATTAGAACCAATTACAGACAAACTAGATACCATAATTCAGGACGCAAACAAAATTACCTATTCTGACCAGCAGCCAATATTAGTAATTAATACCAGTTGTAATGAAATGGCAAATGAGGGTTGGTTAGACCGTATTCCTGCGGGATCAACGGTTGCTCTGCAGGCTAGAAATAATGTACAATCAGTGGACGTAGTAACAGACACCGTAGAAGAATTTAATAATCAATTTCCGTTGAGTGATGTGTTTTACTTGGGCGAGCGTAAACTACGAGATCCGGAAGTTAGTTATCAAAGGTTTATGAAAATAGGAATCAAATAATGAAAAAACGCAATTACTCACAGGAAACTGTAGACAAACTCAGAGGCAGTGTACACATTGACCATACCCTGGCTAGACTGGGTGCAAATAAACTACGCCACTTGTTAGCCACAGAACCATATATTAACACACTAGGTGCTTACAATGGGCAACAGGCAGTACAACATGCCAAGGCAGGACTTAAAGCAATTTACCTGTCAGGCTGGCAAGTAGCGGCAGCAAATAATACTGCACTGCAAACTTATCCGGATCAAAGTCTATATCCAGTAAACTCAGTGCCCAATGTGGTAAAAGGTATCAACAATGCTTTCCGTCGTGCGGATCAAATTGAACACGTAGAAGGCAACGTGACCACAGACTACTTCCTGCCCATTGTAGCAGATGCAGAAGCAGGGTTTGGCGGTGCACTTAATGTCTATGAACTTATGATGGCCATGATTGAAGCAGGCGCTGCCGGCGTACACTTTGAAGACCAACTAAGTTCAGAAAAGAAATGCGGACATTTAGGTGGCAAAGTACTAATTCCCACAGGACAGGCAATTCGTAATCTTAATGCTGCACGGCTGGCAGCAGACGTAGCAGGTGTTAGCACAGTTATTATGGCACGCACAGATGCAGAAGCTGCGACACTGATTACCAGCAATCACGACCCACTAGACAAGGATTTTATTATTGATGAGCGCACTGAAGAAGGTTTTTACAAATTTAAAAATGGTATCGATGCTTGTATTAGCAGAGGTCTTGCTTATGCCCCTTACGCTGATCTCTTATGGTTCGAAACTAGCACACCTGACGTGGCACAGGCTAAGAAATTTGCCGATGCCATACATGCCGAGTATCCTGACCAGTTGCTTGCTTATAACTGTAGCCCTAGTTTCAATTGGCGTAAGTTCCTAAGCGAAGACGAATGCGAAACTTTCCAACGTGAAATTGCTGAACTAGGATTCAAGTTTCAGTTTATTACACTGGCAGGATTCCACAGTGTTAACCTTGCTACATTTGAACTTGCTGAAGCATATAAACAACGTGGGATGGCAGGCTATGCAGAAATGCAACAACGTGAGTTTGCGGCAGTAGACAGAGGCTTTACCACTGTAAAACATCAACGCGAAGTTGGCGTTAGTTATTTTGACGTTATCAGTGAAGCAGTTGGTGCTACCAGTACCGTTGCTAACAAATCTTCAACAGAAGCAGATCAATTTCATTAAGTATTTACAATGACAATAAATTACTCAGAGCGTATACCTAACAATGTTAATTTAAGTGAAGACAGAGCACTACAACGTGCTCTTGAAGGATGGCAACCAAACTTTTTAAACTGGTGGCAGGACATGGGACCAGAAGGCAGTACCAACTATGACGTATATCTGCGTACTGCTGTCAGTGTAGATGCACAGGGATGGGCACAATTTGACCATGTTAAGATGCCAGACTATCGTTGGGGTATTTTCCTAAACCCTGCTAAAGAAGGTCGCAAGATTCATTTTGGTGATCATAAAGGTGAAGCGGCCTGGGACAGTGTGCCAGGTGAATACCGTGCAAACCTAAGACGTATTATTGTGACACAGGGCGACACAGAACCTGCGTCAGTGGAGCAACAACGGCACTTGGGTTTGACTGCTCCCAGTTTGTATGACCTACGTAACTTATTTCAGATCAACGTAGAAGAAGGCCGTCACCTGTGGGCCATGGTATATTTGTTACACAAATACTTTGGGCGTGATGGTAGAGAAGAAGCAGAAGACTTACTGGCACGTAACAGTGGTAGCGCAGACAATCCACGTATCTTGGAAGCATTTAACGAAAAGACTCCAGACTGGCTCAGTTTCTTTATGTTTACTTACTTTACAGACAGGGACGGCAAGTTTCAGTTAAAAGCATTGAGTGAAAGTGCATTTGATCCCTTAGCACGTACTACACAATTCATGCTTACAGAAGAAGCACATCATATGTTTGTAGGCGAGAGCGGCGTAGCAAGGATCCTACAACGCACTGCACAAGTTATGAAAGAACTTGGCACAGATGATCCGCAACGTTTACGTAGTGCTGGTGTAATTGATTTGCCAACAATCCAACGTTACTTAAACTTCCACTTCAGTAAGACTGTGGACTTATTTGGTGCAGACGAAAGCAGTAATGCTGCTACATTCTACTCAACAGGACTAAAAGGACGTTATGATGAAGAAAAGCACGATGACGACCATGTACTAAAAGACAGTGAGTACAGCGTTTTAAGTGCAGACTTAACAGAGCGCAGTGTACCCATGCTGAATGCACTTAATGAAGTGCTACGTGATGACTACATCAAAGACAGTGCCAGTGGCGTTGGACGTTGGAATCGTATTTTAAACAAGGCAGGCATCGACTTTGAACTTACAGTTCCACATAAAGCATTTAATCGTAACATCGGACCACTAGCAGGCTTAACAATTAGTCCCGAAGGGCGTGTTGTATCACAGGAACAATGGCAGCAAAGTCAGAGCCAGTGGTTACCCACACCAGAAGATCGTGCATTTGTACAAAGTCTAATGGGCCGTGTTACTGAACAAGGACAGTATGCCAACTACATTGCACCACCTTCTGTGGGTATCAACAAACAACCAATGGATTTTGATTACGTAAGGTTTAATTAATGTTAGAAACAATCTGTGATACAATGAATCATGCATATCAGCGCGGCTGGATTACCAGTCGTGACGGTAATGTCAGCATTAGGCATCACGACAGAGATCATTTTTACATTACACCCAGTGGAGTACGCAAGCAAACACTACAGCCTGATCAATTTAAAAAAATTGAAATACTTAAACAACCAGTAGAAAACAGGCCATTACCTTTTGAATACAATTGGCGTGAATTAGAGTATACTGACATCAGCCGTAACTTACGGCCAAGCGGAGAAATTCCTTTACACTTTGGTTTGCAGCGTGAAATACACAGCGACGAAGTAAGAGTGGTCATGCACTTTCATCCCACTTACACCGTGGCTGCTATGCATGCCGGAATTGAACTACAAGATTTGGTCAAAGACTTTCCTGAACTAAGTAGATATACATCGGTTGCTCCTAATGTACCGGATGTGCCGCCGATCAGTCAACAGTTGGCAGACTATACAATTGATAGACTTGATGTTTGTCCAATAACTGGTTTGGTAAAGTATGATATTATTGGTATTAAAGGACACGGCGTAGTAGCAGTAGATACTACGCCCTGGAGATGTTTTGAACACATTGAACGTTTAGAACATATCTGTCAAATAGTTTTAGCAAGTGGACGACATTAAAGTATGTTAGTCATCTTGGGTGACAGTTTCTGCTCTGAAAAGGAGGGCTGGCCTTCTATGCTAGCCAATATGCTTAATACAGATTTTGTTTGTCACGGAACACCTGCTGCTAGTTGGTGGATTACCTATAAAGATTGTCAAAGATTAGAAAATAAGTTGTCAAATGCAAAAATAATTATATTTTGCCACACACATCCTGCTAGAATATTAACTGAAAATTTAAATATTCTTCAATGCGATTATAGAGCAAAATCAAAAAATGAAGAGCAAGCCGCCGGTAGTTTATATATGAAATATATTCATAATCACGAAGTTCATGATTGGTCGATGTCTGCTTGGTTTAAGGAATTAAATGAACGGTACAAGCAAGCCACAGTTTTGCACCTATTTGCTTTTGACGATTCAATGAGTCTAGGAAAATATCTCACCAATGGAATTAAAGCAAAGACATCGCTTACTGAATTAAGTTTATTAGAGTTTTCATCAGATGACATCAATTTGCTGTCAGGCGATAGTAGAGCAAATCATTTTAGCCAATACAATAACAAAATATTAGCTAAACAAATTTATAATGGATTAATCAATGGTATAGATTTTGATTTTGACAAAAGTGAATTTAATTTCGGAACTTAAATGGAATAAAAATGGCAATTGATAATAAAATTTTAGAAATATTAGGTAGAGAAGAATACAGGCAAGGCAACACCATAGAACTTATAGCAAGTGAAAACTTTGCCAGTGAAGTAGTGCGTAATCTCTGTGCTAGTGTGTTTACCAACAAGTATGCAGAAGGTATTCCTGGCAGACGTTTTTATAATGGTTGCGAACACGCAGATGAAATTGAACGTCTGGCAATTGAATACGCTACAACACTGTTTGGGTGTCAATTTGCCAATGTTCAACCACATAGCGGTGCTAACGCCAACCTTGCAGTATTCAAAGCATTACTTAAACCTGGAGATGTTATCTTAGGTATGGATCTGAGTAATGGTGGACATCTGAGTCATGGAAGTCATGTTAACCTAAGTGGTGCTTGGTTCAGAGCTGCCAAATATACATTAGGACAAGATGGCCTAATAGACTATATAGAAGTAGATAAATTGGCTCAAGAACTAAAACCTAAATTGATCATTGCAGGTGCTAGTAATTATAGCCAAGTTATCGATTGGGCAAGGTTTAGGCAAATTGCCGACAAAGTAGGTGCAAAACTATTATGTGACATAGCACACTACAGTGGATTGATTGCCGGCGGACAATACCCCAATCCTTTCCCACATGCTCATATCGCTACTAGCACTACACACAAAACATTACGCGGTCCAAGAGGTGGAATAATTCTATGGAACGACAACGATTTATCGGCAAAAATTAACAACGCAGTTTTTCCTGGCACACAAGGCGGACCTTTGATGCATATTATTGCTGCCAAGGCACAGTGTTTTCACGAGGCATTGCAAAAAGATTTCAGAGAATACAGCCGGCAAGTTATCTTAAATGCAAAAGCAATGGTAGAAGTATTCAAAGAAAATGATGTAGATATAGTTAGTAATGGTACTGAATGTCACATGTTTACTTTAGACTTAGGCAAAGAATCTTATAGTGGAAGACAACTTGCAGATAGACTAGAGGAAAAAGGAATTACTGTGAATAAAAATGCAGTACCAGGAGATACCAGAAGTTTTGTTGAAACTAGTGGAATCAGAATTGGCACTGCTGCTGAAACTACTAGAGGACACAACGAAGAATGGTTTAGAGAACTTGCTCAGAATATTGTTAATATTTTGAGAACTTAACACCTTAGGACCGCTAAGTTAAGGTGTAGGCGGCTGCTGCCTGTGGGAATCGATTCGCTACCGTGTACCATAAAGTGAGCACTAAATATTTTGTCTTTCAATTATTATGATATTAATTAAACACCAAACACTTAACGAAGTAAAAACCGTCACCAAACCTTGGGGATGTGAACGCTGGATACAGGCCGGAGATGACAATCATACTTACGTGCTTAAAGAAATTGAACTAAACACCGGGTTTAGAACCAGTATACAAGTTCATAGGCAAAAAGCAGAAACTAATTTTATCTTAGAAGGTCGTGGAGAACTTTGGTATTATCCAGAATGGTTTGACTGCGAGCGCTACGAACAAGGAAAATATACCCAAAGCGAACTTGATTATATTTTAGCAAATTTAGAGTGCATCGAATATGGGCCAGGAAGCACAATGACAATAGAACCGGGCACGATACACAGAATGGTTGCTGTTACAGATTTGCGTTTTGTAGAATCCAGCACCTGTCACTTAGACGATGTTATTAGATTACAAGATGACAGCAATCGCAGTCACGGTAAAATAGATTCAGAACACCAATAATGCTAACAGTTTTAATTCTCGCTGCAGGCTACGGTAGACGTATGGGACACTTTAGCCGCATGGTCAATAAAGGCCTTATTCCCTACGACAACAAACCTTTAATCAGTCATATCATCGAACGATTTGATCAGGACACAAAATTTGTAATTGCCTGTGGGCACATGGGACAGCAAGTCAAAGACTATGTCAGTGCAGTGCATACAGACAAACAGATTATTTACGTAGATATAGACGACTACGCTGAAGGTTCAACGGGCCCGGCTACTACAATACAAAAATGTAGTCCACATTTGACTGCGCCATTTATGTGGCTTAGTTGCGACACTGTTTTTGATTTTGATTATAAATCTAAAATGGATCACAACTGGATTGGTGTATATCCTGTTGATAGTGCCATAGCCAAAGACTACTGTTGGATTCAAAGAGACGGCGACACCATTACAGATATCTACAACAAACAACCCAGCACTACCGCAGTCGACGCTTTTATCGGCTTGATGTACTGCAAGGATACTACATACTTAGACAACTTAAAAGCCAAAGGTGCACGTGAAGCCTACCAGGGATTTGATGATAATTTAGAATTACATGCACACACAGTGAGAGACTGGAAAGACTTTGGCACATACGATAAGTGGGTTGAACTAAGTAGAGGACTTAAGGAAGTTAGTTTTCCTAAACCTGATGAAATCTTTTATCAAGACAATAATAAAATTGTCAAGTTTACCACCGATAGTACACTAACAGATAAAAAAGCCAACAGAGCACTACTGAATCCCAACTGCATGCCCAAGGGTATACGCAGAAGCGGACAGTTTTTAGTTTATGATTATGTGGAAGGCGACATAGTTTACAATAAACTTACTCCTGCTTTGTTTGCCCAGTTACTGGACTGGAGTGAACAAAACCTATGGCGCCGTAAATGGTTCCCTGATACAGATCAAATCTGTAGGGACTTTTATCAAGAAAAAACACTAAACCGGCTAAATCAATTTAGAGTAAAATACAAGGATTGGAGTGATCCTACTAGTGTAAACAACGTTCCCACACTAAGCATAAATGATTACTTAAACAAAATAGATTGGGAATGGTTGTGCAAAGAAAATGAATGGGCATTTATTCACGGTGATTTTCAATTTGAAAACATCATAGCACACGATCAAGGGTTTACCTGCATAGACTGGCGTACAGACTTCGGTGGCAGCAGCTACGGAGACTTATACTATGACCTAGCCAAAATGTTGGGTGGTATTATGCTGAATTATCAAAGTGTCAAGAAAGGTGATTTAGTTTATGAGGAACAGGCAGAACTGGCAACGCTAAATTACTGCGGCCTTGATGATGCATTAGATTATAGACAACAACTGCGAGCATGGGTAGAACAGCATAATTTAAATTGGGATAAAGTGGAACTACTTGTTCCTATTATCTACCTAAACATGAGCCCTTTGCATGATGCACCTTTTGACAAATATCTTTTTGCACTAGCACAATTACGTTTTGCTGAATACTTCAATGAATCTAGAACAAGCAATAGCCAATAAAAAACGTGAAAAACTATTTGTTAGTTTAGCACTTCGACCTGGACGCACTGGTACTAGATTTTACACACGACTATTCCTGCATCATGAAATAGACGCAGAGTATGTGGCCTGCGAATGTACAGACATTAAGAAAGATATAGAGTTAGCCAAACAACACTGTGCAGGTATTAGTATAACTATGCCATATAAAACACAGGTGTCAGAATTTGTAGATTTTTGGCACGGTTCAAAAGGAATTACAAATACTTTACATTTACAGTTAGGTATTGTAACTGCCTACAACTGTGATGAATCTGCACTTAGAACCTGTGTTAACTTTCCAAAATCTGACATGAGTATTAATTTATTAGGTATGGGTGCAATGAGCCAAAACTTTAGGAATATTGCACCTAAAGGCAGTATAATTAGACAGTTCGACAGAGCAAATTGGATGTATAGAGTACAACCCTGTGACATGTTAGTGAATGCGACCAGTATTGGGATGAATCCGGAAGAGTCGCCTGTAGCAGACGTACACAATGCACACGCAGTAATAGACGTGGTGCAAGGGCCCACTAGATTAAAAAAGATTGCAAGGGCAGCAGGTGTACCATTGGTTACAGGAGAACAACTATACATTGAACAGTTCAAGCAGCAATTCAAAGTTTATACAGGAATTGCGCCAGATAACAAAGTTTTAGAGCAAGTGGCAGAAGAAGTATTTGATTATGATTACTAGATTTATTAGTGACGTAGATGGCTGTTTGAATGACGGAGTCATTTATTGGTCAGAACAAGGTAAACCATTCAAAGCATTTGGTAATTATGACCACGATGGTGTTAAAATGTTTCGCAAACACAATATTCCCATTACTTTTATTACTGCGGACAAAGCAGGTTGGAATATTATGTACAGTCGCGTAGTTGAACATATGAAATGCGACTTAGTGTTAGTACCGGAAGCCAGTAGATACGAATTTGTTGAAAATTATGGATTTGATAACATAGCATACATGGGCGATGGATTTTATGATGCTCCTATTATAAAGGCCGCACGTTATGGAATAGCGCCAGCACAGGGCAGAATAGAAGCACGGAATGCTGCCCACTATGTAACACCTAGTCGAGGCGGTGAAGGCGCTTACTTTGATGCCTGTTTATGGTTATTGGATCAGATGGGAATAGACTATGCAATTTAAATTAGGCTTTGGTCCTATGAGTGTGATCGTTAACAGGGCACTGGCAGAATACGCTAGTATGAAACAGCGTCCTCTAATGATAATTGCCAGTAGGAATCAAGTAGATGCCGACAGTGGCTATGTAATGCAGACACGGGCGCTGGCTGATCAAATGGAGCCATTGCGTAGTGACTATTTAATGCTGTGCAGAGATCATTGTGGACCCTACTTTTTAGACAGTGAACGTGAACTGTCAATTAAAGACGCAGTAAACGCTACAAAGAAAACAATTCAAGCAGACATAGAAGCAGGATTTGATTTGATTCACATCGATACCAGCAGATGTGAAGATCCTTATCCGGTAGCAGACGAATTATTCAACTTTTGTTTGGAACTAAACCCCAATATTAAATTTGAATTTGGCACAGAAGAAAATGTTGGAGTAAGGGCTGGGGTTAAGAAATACAAAGACGATGTTAGATTTGCCAGTCAATACCCAAACATGGAGTTTGTGGTGGCACAGACCGGCAGTTTGACCATGGAGGATAGACAGATAGGCAGTTTTGAACCTGGTTTGGTTAAAAAGTTGGTTGCATTTGCTGAACAGAGTAATGTAAAATTAAAAGAGCACAATGCCGATTACTTAACTGCCGAACAGATCCAAATGCGTCGAAACGCAGGAGTACACGCTTGTAACATTGCTCCACAGTTAGGTGTTATACAAACACAGGTAACACTGTCATTGGCTAAAGAACATAATGTTAACACACATGAATTTGAACGTACAGTATTGGAAAGTAATAAATGGCAAAAATGGATGATCGGTGATAACACAGAAACAAAAATACTGGTAGCAGGACATTATTGTTTTGGTTCAAACAGTTATGAAAGACTTTTTGAACAAACACAAAAACACTGCGACTTAGAAGCAGAAATCACGTTAGCAATTTATAATTGCTTAGACACTTACTATGAGAACTTATTATGATTGTATGGTTTAATTGCAAAATTAGTGACATTAGGCTTACGCCACAACCTAGATATCATTTACGTACAGACGATAGACTAGATGTAGCCAAATATAGTTTAGCCAGTTTCCGCCCGTTAGATGAAGTGACTTCTAAATGGATCTTTAACTTTGAACTGGCAGATGGTTGTGCTGGTAAAGAAAAGGAATTTGAAGATTGGATCCGAGAAAACTTTCCTGCAGATAAAACAGTTATAAACTGGTATCGGTGCAATCACTATGAGCAATGGCAGGAAATGGCAGATTTAGTTAATGCTGAGGACGATGAGTTAATTTTTCCAGCTGGGAACGAAGATCATATCTTTATGGATACTGATATCGAACTGTTCAAAGAAGGATTAGAACTTGTTAAAAATGATTCGGACCCAAATGCAGTTTTTTTTACAAGTCATTATCCAGAACTTGCAAGATGTAGTTTTTATTTTAACCCAGAAGGCATAACTGAAAATAAACATTTTACATGGTACGTTTTAGGTAGCAATGATGCACTGCGTGTTATGAAAAAAGGCCTTTTTAATGAATACGTACAAAAAATTAAGAATAATAAAAACATTTTTTACAGGACTGAAGATTGGAATCAACTCAGTTTGCCTGTTTGTAAAATATATTGTCCAACCAAAGAACAATTTAGGCACTATGATGGATACGCTCATGTTCGTATAGGTGCAGATATAGCTCCACCATTGGAAATTCCTGCAGGATTTTTTGATAAATCTATGACAATTAAATACGGTTTTGATCAGCGTGAAGAAGGCGCAGTAAACATTAACCCACAAATGGAAAGTTTCTTTGCAGAAGATGGCGCCGGCACAGACTATAAATTTAGTTTAGAGGATATTCCGTTATTTTGGAAAGAACACATTAAAGAGATTCAAATTAATCCAGACTCTGATTCAGAACAACTTATAGAAGCAAGAGATGCTCAATTACTTAAAATGAGTAGATGTGAAGCACATTGGGACTTTATGGGGATTGTTTTTGATAACAATAATTATCCACCAGCAGAAAGAGTAAACTGTTGGACCAAATCAATTGATTTCACAGACGAATAACAGTATAATACAGTCAAGGAGAACACATGTCAGACTACACCCGTACATTTAACGCAGAAGCCAAAATCAAACTTACACAACTAATCAACGAAGGCATGACTGTCATGCAAGAAATTGAAGATCTCAACGCAGGTTTGAATGATACTATCAAGGCAATCGCAGAAGAATTAGAAATTAAACCTGCAACACTTAAAAAAGCAGTAAAGATTGCACATAAATCTAAATTGGGTGAAACCAATCGCGACCACGACGAACTAAACACTATTTTGGAAACTGTAGGCAAAACACTTTGACCAAAGCATTTGGTGCTTGGTGGTCAGGCACGCAACAGTTTATCGCAAAGGATTGGAGTAGCCATCCTTTTCGTTTCTGTTTAGAGATGACTGCGTGGGCAATCAGTATAGGCTGTGCTATAACTTACGCTTATACTGTACCTAATATTCCATTTATACCTTTGTACTGTGCATTTATCACAGGCTGCGTTATAGGTGCATGGTGTGCTTATACTCGAGGTAGTTTTGGACTTTTTGGAAATTACACCCTGCTCGCAATCATTGACATGACCGGGCTAATTAAGTTATTATTAATGAAGTAAGATGTCATACGTAGACGCATTATTTGATAAACAACGTGACAGGATTCACGTAGTAGAACGTGTTAACGGCGAACGCCGCTATCAAGAGTTTGCGGCTGATTATACGTTTTACTATGACGATCCCAAGGGCAAGTATCGTACTATCTATGGCACGCCTGTAAGCAAGTTTACAACACGCAACGGCAAAGAGTTTCAAAAAGAAATGCGTATCCAAGGCAGCAAGCGTCTTTGGGAAAGCGACTTCAAGCCAGTGTTTAGATGCTTGGCCACAAACTTTCTTGGCGCAGAACCCCCAAAACTACAGACAGCATTTTTCGATATTGAGGTAGACTTTGATCCCGAACGTGGATTCAGTAAACCCGAGGATCCATTCAACGCTATCACTGCTATCAGTGTGTACTTGGATTGGATGGACAAGTTAGTTACACTGGCTATTCCGCCCAAGTCGATGAGTTGGGAAACCGCAGAAGAAATTTGTAATAGGCATAGTGACTGTTTCTTGTTTGACAGAGAAGAAGACTTATTAAACACATTCTTAGACTTAGTTGATGATGCTGACATCCTGTCAGGTTGGAACAGTGAAGGCTTCGACATTCCTTATACCGTGGGACGCATTACTCGTGTGCTCAGCAAAGACGATACACGCAGACTTTGTTTGTGGGGACAGTTTCCCAAACAACGTGAATTTGAACGCTTTGGTGCCACAAACATTACGTTTGACTTAATCGGCCGTGTACATATGGACTATATGCAACTGTATCGCAAGTATACCTATGAAGAACGCCATAGTTACAGTTTGGATGCCATCGGCGAATATGAACTAGAAGAACGTAAAACTGCCTATGAAGGCACACTGGATCAGTTGTACAATAAAGACTTTGACACATTTATTGAATACAACAGACAGGATACTCGACTGTTAGCAAAACTGGACAAGAAACTCCGCTTTCTAGACTTGGCTAACACCATTGCACATGACAACACAGTATTGTTGCAGACCACAATGGGCGCAGTAGCAACCACGGAGCAGGCAATTATCAATGAAGCACACAGCCAAGGACTGGTCGTACCTAACAGAAAGAACAGAGATGAGGGGGAAGAAACAACAGCGGCAGGTGCCTATGTTGCTTATCCCAAAACAGGCATCCACGAATACATCGGAGCCATTGACATCAACTCGCTCTATCCCTCGGCTATTAGAGCGCTCAACATGGGACCAGAAACCATCGTCGGACAGATCCGACCCGTAATGACTAAAAAGTTTATTCAAGACAAAATGACTGGAGGTACTAGTTTTGCTGGTGCTTGGGAAGGTCTGTTTGGCAGTCTTGAATATGAAGCAGTCATGAAAGGTGATCCCACAGTTGAACTTACAATTGATTGGGAACAGGATGGTACCAGTGATGTTGTCAGTGCCGCAGACGTTTGGCGCTTAATCTTTGACAGCAACAAGCCCTGGGTACTCAGTGCCAATGGCACTATCTTTACAATTGAACGCAAAGGTATTGTGCCTGGCTTGCTGGAACGTTGGTATGCTGAACGTAAACAGATGCAGGCCAAACTTAAAGACTGTATTGCAGAAGGTAACGAAGCAGACATTGAGTACTGGGACAAGCGACAGTTAGTTAAAAAGATTAACTTGAACAGTTTGTATGGTGCTATTTTGAATCCGGGTTGTAGGTTTTTCGACCACAGGATCGGACAGAGTACCACACTGTGTGGCAGGGTAATTGCCAAGCACATGGATGCATTTGTCAATGAAGCAATCACTGGCGAGTACGACCACGTAGGCAAAAGTGTTATCTATGGCGACACTGACTCTGTGTATTTCAGTGCTTGGCCAATAGTAAAAGAAGATGTTGAAGCAGGACGTATGCAGTGGAACAAAGACATTGCTATCCAAGTCTACGACAACATTGCTGACCAAGTAAATGAAAGTTTCCCAGCATTTATGGAACGTGCCTTTCACTGTCCAAGAGAGAACGGCAGCATTATCCGAGGCGGTAGAGAGATTGTGGCTAGTAAAGGTTTGTTTATTAAAAAGAAACGCTATGCCGCACTAATCTATGACAAAGAAGGCAAACGCAAAGATATCAAAGGCAACCCTGGTGAAGTAAAAGCCATGGGCCTGGACTTGAAGCGTTCGGATACTCCTAAGGTTGTACAAGACTTCTTAAGTGAAATCTTATTAAAGGTGTTAACAGGCAGCGGCAAAGAAGATATTATCGAACGTGTGCGTGAATTCAAGTATGAGTTTCAAGAACGTCCTCCATGGGAAAAAGGTACGCCCAAGCGTGTTAACAACCTGACCAAGTATACCGCAGAAGAAAAAAGATTAGGTAAAGCCAACATGCCCGGACACGTTCGTGCCGCAATGAACTGGAACAACTTATGTCGTATGCACAGTGACAAGTTTAGTATCCAAATTGTTGACGGTATGAAAGTGATTGTGTGCAAACTCAAAGATAATCCACTTAAATACACCAGTGTTGCTTATCCCACAGACGAAACACATATCCCGCAATGGTTTAAAGACTTGCCGTTTGACGACAGCACAATGGAGTCCACTATTGTAGACCAAAAAGTAGAAAACTTGTTGGGTGTGTTGGAATGGCAAATTGCTGAAAACACAGATATCAATACTACATTTGATACATTGTTTAGTTTCGAATAAAATCTAAATAAGAGATGAAGTTGTCTGAGTTAGTTGATTTAAAATTGCGGATGGAAGAATATTTTAACAACAAACTAACTACGACTCTAAATAACTTAATAAATGAATTTAAATTGTGGGAAGGTGTAGCACTAACTCACAACAGATTGATAGAATTACAAAACGAAATTAAAGAAATTGACCATTTAACATCTTTAAAATTTGAAAATTTTTTAAAAGATATAGAAGAAGAAATTGAAAATAAATCAAATGTCATGCTAACATTAGGGTATGAATTAGAAGGAAAAAAAGTTTTAGGTCCATCCCAAAGTGTTCACGAAGACAAACAATTTCGATCTATAAATGTGTCAGATAAATTTAAAGAACAACTAGGTAGTAAAATTAGAACTAAAACAGACTGGAGATATCCTTGTTTAGAGATTGGGCCTGGCGAAGGCACTTGGACAGATAACTTAGTGGGTTGCGATCCATTATATTTGGTAGACATACATCCAGAATATTTAGAAGCAACAAAATTAAAATATACCCGCCAATTTAGTAGAAGGATAAGATCATATTTAATCGGTAGTCGTAATGGACAGACAAGGGAAAAAATAAACGAATATAATTTATCAGCTTTACCCAAAAATCAAATTGGATTTATTTTTAGTTGGGCGGTATTTGATTTTCTATTCATAAACGAAATAGAAATTTATCTAAAAAGTTGTTTCGAAGTATTAAAGCCAGGTGGCAAAATGATTTTTAGTTTCAATGACTGTGATAAAGTTATAGGAGCACAGTTTGCTGAAAAAGGCGAACGATCGTGGGTAACTAAGAAAGCGCTCAACAAATTATTTTCAGAAATTGGATTCGGTTTAACCGAGTTTTACTGTGATGAAATTGAAAAACATAGTTGGGTAGAAATAGAAAAACCAGGAAGTATGGTTTCAATGAAAATTGGTCAGCCTAAGGTATCAATTCATAAAAGACAAGGATTTGAAAATCTTGACACAGGTCCCACAAAAGTATATAATAAGCAACAAGTAGCAAGATTAAAACAGTTAGCAATACAACTTGGAGTCGATACAGCAGAAAATATTATGTCTGGGATGTATGAACCTCATGTATTAGAGAAAAAAATAAACATTTTAAGGATGAACAAATGAAAGATCACTTACAAGATATAGTACAACACACACATGGTTTAGGTGTAATTGACCTAGTAAAAATTGTAGGCAGCGACAGTGAAACGGCATTAGAAGCACTAGCAGAAGACCGCAGTGTTATCGTTCAAGCCAAATTCAAAGGAGTAGTTGCAGACTTTATTGGCACGTTTGGTATGCCTAACTTGGGCAAACTAAACACTATTCTTAATATTCCAGAATATCGAGAAGACGCCAGCATTGCAGTCGCACGTCAAGACCGCAATGGTGAAAGTGTTCCAGTAGGTGTACACTTTGAAAACAAAGCAGGAGACTTTAAAAACGACTATCGTTTTATGGCTAGTGAAATCATTTCTGATAAACTTAAAACTGTTAAGTTTAAAGGTGTAAAGTGGAATGTAGACATTGTGCCCAGCGTGGCCAGTATTCAGCGTCTCAAGTTTCAGGCACAGGCCAACAGTGAAGAAACTACGTTTACTGCTCGTACAGAAGGCACGGACTTGAAGTTTTTCTTTGGTGACCATAGCAGTCACGCAGGTAACTTTGTGTTCCAAACTGATGTCAGCGGTACACTCAGTAAATCGTGGGCATGGCCTGTAGCAGTTGTAATCAGCATTTTAAACTTGCCCGGTGATAAGACATTTAAAATCAGTGATGAAGGTGCCGCAATGATTACAGTAGACAGTGGCATTGCCGAATATAACTATATTCTGCCAGCACAGACAAAATAATGAATTATGATACCTTAGTCACGCTGAAAGTTTTACAACAAGAAATCAGTGTGCTCAAGAATAAGATTATGCCAGAAGATAGTGGACACATTTATACTGCTATCAGCGTGATTAAGGATCGTATAAAAGAATTAGAATGTGAACTAACACCAGAAGAACAAACTTGGTACGCACTAAATGCCAACTAAAGACGATTTAACACAAAAACAAAAAGACTACGCAGTATTCTTACCTGCGCTCAGTAGTTTTTACAGCAGAGATGTTAGCAAACAACAGTTAGACCCTAACTACATTGATCCAGCACGAGTACCCCAAGACTTTGAAAATGGAGTAGAAGGCTTAAACTGGATGAACAAAAATGAAGGCTACTTTACCTATCATTGGAGTTTGTATTCAGCAGGACACGCAGACTTGAACTTGAACAAGATTGGTGGGCGTGATGACATGGTGCGTAATCGAAATCGTAAAAACGCATTTGTGTTGGGCGATAGCGGTGGCTTTCAGATTGGTAAAGGTGTCTGGGAAGGCAACTGGAAAGATCCTAACTGCCCACAGGCTGCTAAAAAACGTAAGCAAGTATTAGAGTGGATGGATGCTTACATGGATCGTGGCATGATCCTTGATATTCCTGCTTGGGTCGCTCGTAGTCCTGCAGGGCAACAGGCAACAGGCATTACCACATATGCAGAAGCAGTGGCGGGCACTAGCATCAACAACGAGTACTTTATGCAGAACCGCAATGGTAACTGTAAGTTCTTAAACGTACTGCAAGGCGAAACACACGCCGAAGCAGATGACTGGTACGAGCAAATGAAACATTACTGTGATCCCAAACAACACGCACAGCCGTTTGAAGGTTGGGCAATGGGTGGGCAGAATATGTGTGATGTACACCTTGCACTACGCCGTATTGTTGCGTTAAGGTTCGATGGATTATTGGAACCGGGACTGCACGATTGGATGCACTTTCTTGGCACAAGCAAATTAGAGTGGGCAACTCTACTTACAGACATTCAACGTGCAGTCCGAAAGTACCATAACGAAAACTTTACAATCAGTTTTGACTGTGCCAGTCCTTTCCTTGCCAGCGCCAACGGACAGATTTATTATGATGTTACCATAGAGGACCGCAGTAAGTGGAGTTACTTGATGCAACCCAGCATCGACGACAAAAAGTATGCAAAAGATTTTCGTCCTTTACGTGACACTATACTACAGGACGGGATATTTGAATCATTCTTGGAAAGTCCCATCAGTGAACGTCTCAAAGCCAAAGACGTTTGTATCTATGCGCCAGGCGACTTGAACAAACTGGGCAAAGAAGGACGTACAAGTTGGGACAGTTTCAGTTACACACTACAAATGGGACACAACGTATGGACTCACTTGTATGCTGTACAGGAAGCCAATCGTCAATATGACGCAGGCCTGTATCCCGAAATGTTAGTAGCAACTACCAGCAACAAAAAGGCTTTCAGGACTTATGACAGAAACTTCTTCCGTGACATTGTGGATGATATCTTTGCTACCAGTGACAGAAGCCGTGCTGAAGAACTGATTGAACACTACAACCGTTATTGGTTAAGCATTATCGGCACACGTGGTGCAGTTGGTAAGAAAACTGTAAACAGTAAAACACAGTTCTTTAACTTGTTTGAAACCGAAGAAGTGGAAGAACATCACAGAGATGACAGTGACTTGGATGAATCTAAACTCGAAGCACTGGAACAAGAATGATTTTTGAAAAAAACGACACGCAAACAAAGCAACGTGACCCTAATAGGTCACCAGTTATGCATGCAGAAATTGCACATCTGTTTCCTGTACCTTTGTACGTTAAAGAAAATGCTGTGGATTCTGCATTAACTGAATGTTTACAAAATCCAGACAATCGAGAACCTCATTTAATGATAGACAATTGGGGGCATGTCAGCAAAGACAACTATTATCTAAATCAAGAAAAGTGTCAGGCATTAAAATCCGCTCTCACTGCTTATGTAAATGACATGGCGAATAATGTGTTAGGGTTTGCTGGAGAGTTTGTAATTACACAAAGTTGGATTAGTACCAAAAAGCCTTATCAAAGTCATCAACTTCATACACATCCTAACAGTATTATTAGCGGTGTATTTTATTATGACAATCCAGAAGACGCTAGCCAAATTAGTTTTGTGAAGCCAAACTTTACTAGTTCTATATATAGTTTGAAACCGATTCGTAATGATGAGAACAATGTTTTCACTGCAGATGAAATGCATATTAACGTAAAGAATACTATGCTGCTTTTATTTCCTAGCTATTTACAGCACACTGTTTCGATGAACGAAAGCCAAGTAAATAGATATAGCCTAGCATTTAATACTATGCCCAGGTATCAGTTAGGATTACAGAACGACTTAACACAACTTAAAATGCCAAACTTTGAATAAGGAGACGACTATGTATGAAACCCGTATTAAACACCTTGAAGAAATGCACCGAGTATTAGATAGTAAAATTGAGGCGTTAGAAAAAACAGGTATATATGAAGATCATGCTCTTGCAAATATGAAAAAGCAAAAACTTCAAATTAAAGATGAACTAAGACGGCTCACCAGATTGCAATGGGAACATAATCACGAAACTGTAAACTTCGACGACTAATTATGGCACAACTATACAGAATCACACCCTTGGAAAAGAAAAGCATCGAATTTGTAATCGAATGTTATCAAAAATTAGAAGATGGAGATACCAGAGGTTTTACAGCAACATTTCTCTACCGTTGGGGACAGGGGTTTAGAGAACTAGACAATCCTGTAAGTAAGTGGGAAGCAACCAGTGACGATGGTGTAAGTTGTGATCCCACAATCGGTTGGGGAGCAGAACTAGATGACGGCATCAGTACATGGGTTGATTTCGACGGCGATTGGACTGATGCAGAACGAGAAGAAATTGAAGCCTACTGTGAAGGCGAACTAGAGGATGATGAAGGACGCTGTTGCGAAGCATGGTTGTTTGATGGAGATCACGAATACGAAATCGAAATGGACGAAATTGTAATTCATGGTCCCGTTAAAATTGACTTAGTAGACGAAGACAACTATAATACTGTAATCGAAGAAAACGTAGAACCTCAAGAATGAAAAGTTTAGTTATTGGCATGGGTATAGGCCAACTATACCTTGCTGTATTGAAAAACATTGGCTCAGAAGTAATCACCGTAGACACAAACGAAAATGCCGGAGCACATTTTGCCAGCGTGGACAGTGCATTAGAACGGCATCCATTTTTTGATACTGTACATATCTGCACTCCAAACTTTACACACTATGATTTGGCAGCAAAGGTAGCACCCTACACAAAAATTGTTTTTGTGGAAAAACCCGGTGTTGCTACCGCAGAACAATGGCTGTCATTGCTAACTACATTTCCTAAAACACGTTTCATGATGGTTAAAAACAATCAGTGGCGTGATGAGTTTGTGGACTACAAAAAGATTGCTGAAAGTGCGGACACTATCTTGTTTAAATGGATTAACCGGAACCGCGTACCCAAACCAGGTAGTTGGTTTACTGATAAGAAACTGGCATATGGTGGAGTTAGCAGAGACTTGTTACCTCACTTGCTAAGTTATTACACAGGATTCTTTTCGGACTTTGCCAAATCTGTACCTAAAGTAAAACTTGTAAAGCAACGTTGGACTATCGATGACTTGGCAGATAGTGACTATGGTGAAGTTGATCCTAATGGTCATTATAATGTAGACGATAGGGTGGAATTGGAAATGAAGCATAACGGCAAACTGTTGTTCTTTATTGCAGATTGGCGCAGCAATGATAAAGATGACATCGGACTAACATTTATTGCAGAAGGCGGCGCAAGATTTGAATTTGAACTAGGTCTCTGTCCAGAAAGTGCATACGAAATAATGATTCGTAGTGCCGTAGATAATCTAAATAACAGTGACTTCTGGCAACAACATATTAAACAGGATCTTTGGATTCACGAAGCAATAAGCAATGTCACAGCAAGTTAAAGTATTATCCACCGTAGGTCAAGGTGAGTTTGTAGAAACAGACTACACCTTACCTGAATTACAACCCGATGAAATTTTAGTCAAAGCCATAATGACCGGCGTGTGTCGCAGTGACATTGACATGATGCAGGGCACGTTTGGACCACTGCCATTAGACATGCAGGGACATGAAGGATTGGGAATTGTTGCTGCCAAAGGCACGCAAGTACATGACGTTATAGTAGGCGACTATGTGGCTACCAGAGGTGAACCTGCTTATGCTGATTTCTATCGCAGTAGATCCAATGAATATGTGTGGGTGCCAGAAGCACTACCTAAATATATTTTAGAACCAGTGGCCTGTGGAATCAATGTCATACATCAACCTTTGCGTGAAATTGCAGAACGCAGTGGACCAGGACGAAGGTTATTGTTGTTAGGCAGTGGATTTTTGGCTTGGGTGGCCTACCACACCATCCTACTTAATCATTTGGAATTTGACGTAGATGTTGTGGGTACTAGCAATCGTGCGCTTTGGCAAGATACACTCAAATCGTATCCGCAGGACTGCGAATACGATGTTGTCATTGATTTGAGTGGTCGATATGATGTGTTTACTGGCGTATACAACGCCAAAGAAAGTTTGTTGGTAGTGGGTGTACAAAATACTGTAACCACAGACTTTGGTAGTTTACTTTGGAAAGCCTGCACTATCATGTTTCCCAGTCCGAGAACAGATGGTTTCTATAGTGCAATGAAATCTGCCGAATATTGGATAACCAATGGCGATATTGTAGTTGACAGTTTTTGGACAAAAGGTTATAATAGATACACAGAATGGCAACAGGCATTTCTAGATGGAGCAAATCGTCCCGACGGTTACAGTCGAGGATACATTTATTGGGGTAAAAATGACAATTGATACAAGCGGTCGAAAACAAGTAGACTACTTTGTTGGTGTAGAAGTAGAAAATACTATCATGAAAGGTGAGCGTACACTGTTTGTAGTGGGCGTAAAACCTGTTGACGAAATTGTCGAGATCGCAGAACGTGAAGGCGTAAGACATTTATACTTTGGTACCAGCCAAAGTTTTCATCCTGCCAATCCTTATGAATGGGCACAGTGGGATGATATGATTAAGCCATTGTTGGTTAAAAACTATTGGGTCACACTGGACTTTGGTGTTGAGTATGCTCCAGAGATTCACGAAGAATCTTGGAATGAGTACAACACATTCATTCCTATGATCTCAGTTAAACTGCCTTACATTAAGCAGTATAACTATCACGCAACACTTAAGATTGATGACAACACTTGGGGTGACACTAACCCTGGTGTTTGGTGTCATCCTCTTAATGAATTACTTAAACGACGTGTCTACACAGACTGGAAAGACTATGTAGGCGACGAACCTATAGGTGCAAAATGAATCAAGAACAAAGAGAACAAGTTAATCGTATCATGGAACGAGCAGACCGTAAAGTCTGGGTAACGTTTCGCAAAGAAGGCATCCATCGCTACCCAGCGGCGGCAACAGATCCTGCATTAGCAACTGGAAACGAGTATGATGTTAGTTTTCTTGGCGTGCCACATCGACACATTTTCCACTTTCGTGTCTGGATCGACGTACTACACAATGATAGAGACATTGAATTCATACAGTTTAAACGCTGGTTGGAAAATCTCTACCGCGATGGTACTTTAGCATTAGACTACAAGAGTTGCGAAATGATGAGCGATGACTTGTACGTACAAATTAGCAGTCGTTATCCGGATCGTGCAGTATGGATTGAAGTATCAGAAGATGGCGAGAATGGCGCACTGATCCGTTATGAAACCACTCACCCTAACTTATCTGTCAAAATTTGATTAATATATTTTTTGCTCCAGGCACATTTGGTAGTACCATGGAATACATGCTCAGAAACTTTACTAAAGATTTTGAAAATGTAAAAGGTAATATTATGCTAGATGGTTCAATGCATTCATTTAAAAAAGAATGGCATGTTGCATCCTTGGATAAGACTGAGACTTATTCAGAAGAAATAGAAATTTCAACAGTGACCTATCCGTGGTATGGGAAATCATTAGACGAAATTTTTAATGTATGGCCTGGTGATCTAAAAAAATCAAAAAATGTTTGTATAAAAGTAAAAGACCTAGAGGCTGGAGAACTAAATTTATTATTCTTTTTTTATAAAATTGCGAAAAGTATTCTATCAGACTATTTTGCCGCCGACAAACATTTTGCACGATGGAACTCAAACTATACCAATCATAAAGATATGCAAAAATGGGAGAAGCGAGAATGGTATAGTTTATTTTATATAGGCTTGCTCAATGACTGGTTAAATGTAGAAAAACCGATAAATCAAATTGGTAATTTCTTACTAATTAATAATATAGATATTCTTAATAATTTAGACATTGAGTTTACAAAAATTGTCGATCATTGCGGCTTAACTGAAGATAAATCTATAGAGTATTTTGAATTTGTCACAAAATGGACTAAGGCACAACAATATATTTTAGAAGAATTTAAATTAATAGATAAAGTGGTATTATCTACAATAAATGGCTTAGATTTTGATTGGTCTCAAGATAGACTTTGTTTTACTTCAGAGTGTATAATACAAAAAAGATTACGCGATAATGGGTATGAAATAAAGTGCTACAATCTAAATGATTTTCCAACCAATAGTGAACAACTATATAACTTACTTGAAAAACAATAGGAGAAAGTAATGGCAGCAAAATGGCTTGAAAAATATCTTACTATGAAGCCAGAAGTCACAAAAATCTTTGATGACTTAGAACAGTATCGTGATTACTGCAAATTTAACTTTGTCAAGTTCGACGAGCGGGACTTGTACAAGAGTGATGCATATCGCAAATTTGATCGACAGCGTAATCGTCGAGAACGACAAAATGGCTAACGTATTTTTAGTTGACTTAGAATCGGTTGAAACACGTTACACTGGTCAATGGCAGTCACATATCCCAGAACTGTTAAAGAAAGCAGGTCATAATGTTCAAGTTTTATCTGGTCCTACGGACATTCCTAGTGCCACTACTCCTGGCGCCTTTCTTAATTTTGGTGGGACTAATATCTATAAGTCTAGTCAAGTCGAAGCAATGGGTAGACTATTTTGCAGTGGGGGAGTTGGGCGTGGTGACCATTTTCTTTTTACTGACGCTTGGCATCCAGGCATTATTAACCTAAAGTACATGAGTGAACTACTGGATATTCCAGTAAAGATTCACGCACTTTGGCACGCCGGTAGTTATGATCCAGCAGACTTTCTTGGAAGACTGATTGGTGATGCTCCTTGGGTACGCTATGCTGAAAAAAGTTTCTTTGAAGCCATAGACTACAACTATTTTGCCACAGACTTTCATATCAACATGTTTGCTGGTAACTTGTTAAATGCAAATCTTGGCACAATGTACAAGTATCAGGAGTCCAAAAAAGTAATTCGCACAGGTTGGCCCATGGAGTATATGGACCAGACACTGTCTCCATACAAAGGTATGACTAAGCGTGACTTAATTGTGTTTCCGCATCGTATCGCTCCAGAGAAACAGGTCGCCATATTCCGTGACTTAAAAGAACAACTACCTGAATATGAGTTTGTAGTCTGCCAAGATCAGGAACTTACCAAGAATGAATATCACAATATTTTAGGCGAAGCCAAAATTGTGTTCAGTGCCAGTTTGCAGGAAACCTTAGGTATAGGTGCATATGAAGGCGCTATTGTAGATGCTATTCCCATGGTGCCTGACAGGCTCAGTTACAGTGAAATGTATTATGAGGGATTCAAATATCCCACAGAGTGGACAGAAAATTTTAGCAAGTACATGATCTACAAAGACCATTTGGTTAATCATATTCGTGCCACTATGGAACACTATGAACGGCGTTTGCCAGAACTTAAAAATCAGACACAGGACCTGACTGACAACTTCTTCAGTGCAGGATCATTATTAAAAAATATAAACTAAATGTCTTTTGATACCGTTTTCGAATTTGAAAAAAGAATAGCAGAATATTTTGGATCTCCTTACGTTATCAGTACGGACTCCTGCACCCACGCTATTGAATTATGTTTGAGATACGAGAATCCCGAAACAGTATCTATTCCTCAGCACACTTATATTAGCATACCGTTCACTTTAATTAAATGCGGTATTGATTTTTCTTGGCAGGAAAATTATTGGCAGGATTATTATAATATTTCAAATACTAATATTATTGACGGTGCCGTTTATTGGAAAATTCAAGGTTATATTCCTGGAAGTTTATTATGTTTAAGTTTTCAGCACAAAAAACAACTTTCTTTGGGAAGAGGCGGCGCTATTTTATTAGATAATAAAGAAAAATATGAATCACTAAGCCGCATGCGATATGATGGAAGAGATCTAAGTCGTCCTTGGGCAGAACAAGATTTTACAGAAATAGGATATCACTATTATATGACGCCAGAAACTGCTCAACTTGGAATAGAAAAATTAAAGGATATTAATCCAAGCCAATCAAAAACTTGGTCGTGGCAGGATTATCCAGATTTAACTAAATTGACAGTTTTCAAAAAATGACTTTCAACTCCATTTTAAAGTTTGAACAGGAGTTAGCCGAATTCACAGGCGCTCCTTACGCAGTCATGACTGACTGCTGTACTCATGCCATTGAACTTTGTTTTAGGCTAAATCGTCCCGATGTACTCAAGTTTACTGCTTACACTTATCTTAGCATTCCAATGTTGATGCACAAATTGGCTATACAGTATGAATATATGGACGAGCAGTGGACCAGCGAATACAGATTTTATGGATCAAATGTTTGGGACTGTGCTCGACGACTTGAAAAAGACATGTATAGACCCGAGCGCATCCAGTGTTTGAGTTTTGGTTGGGACAAGCCTTTACAAATAGGCCGTGGTGGTGCTATACTATTAGACGACAAAAACAGTTATCAAAGGCTAATCGAAATGAGATACGATGGTAGAGACTTAACACAAGTGCCGTGGCAGGAGCAACGTGTGTTTAGAGTTGGTTATCATTATCGTCCCACAATTGAAGAAGCCGAGGCTGCATCCCAAGAACTTAAAAAAATTAAAATTACAACCCCCAAACCTAAATACAAACAGTATCCGGACTTAAGAACTATAGAGATTGTAAAATGAATAAGAATATATTAATTTCTGGATGTTCTTGGGCAACTGGTTGTGGTCTACCTGAAGAGAAAAACAATCCACGAAATTGGCCTACCCAACTAGTAAATGCAATTTGGCCTGGCGCAGATATGAACAATATTGCACAGAATGGAAATAATAACGACACAATATTCTTTATGACGGCAGAAGAACTACTAAAAAACAGATATGATTGTGTTATTGTAGAATGGTCAGAAACTGCACGATTAAATTACAATATAGGATTAGAATTATATCACACTTTGTCCAGGTGTGAATCTGACCATGACATAAATTTAGTAAATCACGAAACAGTCAAAGCAGACTGGTTGTATAAAAATATTAAACAAAATATAGTTAAAATTTCAAATGAGCATTGGTTTATTTTAAACATGGTAAGATATTTAAATATTTTAATACAATTACAAAAACCATATGGTGAGATATTTTTTGTAAACGGTGGCGGGTGCTGGCCGGATGGCTATTTTAATAGGTGCGATTCCTGGACCGATGCCGACTCATACACAAAAAATGACATCCTACAAATGGATTTTAGAGATGACGAAGAAATAGCACAACTCTATAGAAAAGTACATGATGACTATGAAAATGCAGGCGGAATCAATGAATACCGTTGGCTTAATCTATATAACTCATTGCATACGTCAAAAATAGATATAGCGTCTGACACCGATTTACATCCAGGAATATTATCACAAGATAAATTTGCTACAGAATTCATTTTAAAAATTAAAAATATTGGCAAACAAAATGTTTAAAAAAATTCAACTGTCAGATTTTAACTTTGATATCTTTTTGAATGCAGACTACACTCAACATACAGGAAGTTGTATAAACCACCAGGTGCATGAATTAACTGATATACACACAAAGTATGGTGGATTTCCTACCTCTTATTGTTTAGAAAATACTATGATTCATCAACTTTGGTGGACCAAGGAACAAATAGATTTTGAAGATTTAGGAAATAAATTAGGTATAGACGTTGTCACGGTATCTAGTATTTTGCAACCTCCAGGGTGTGTAGTGCCTTTGCATCGTGATACTTTTTATCAAATAAACAAAAAATATCCGGAACGTCAAGACCATAAAGTACGTGCAAATATTTTTTTAGAAAATTATAAAGTAGGTCATTTTGTACAGTATCTAGATGAAAATCAAAAAATTTATACAGTTGATAATTGGGATCGAGGGGATGGTTATATATGGGATAGTGAAATTTTACATTTAAGTTGTAATGCAGGTATGCAAGACAAGTACACACTTCAGGTTTCAGGATTTTTAAAACAAGATAATTGAGATTACAAAATGACAGAAAAAACACTAGCACAGGCCTTACGTGAAAGAATGCGATCAGACAACAAACGTTTCTTTGCAGGAGATAACATCAGCGATTACGTAACAGACTCTGATCGTGAACAGTTGATCGAAGAAGCAACAACTGCATTTGAATCTGTATTAGATGTATTGCTGATTGACAGGGAAAATGATCCCAACAGTCATGACACTGCTCGCAGACTGGCAAAAATGTACTTTAATGAAATTATGGCAGGACGTTATGAGCCCAAGCCAGATGCTACTGCATTTCCCAACGAATCCAATCATGAACTGGATGAACCCTATGATGGTATGTTGGTTGTACGCAGTGAACTAAAAAGTATGTGCAGTCACCATCACCAGCCAGTTAGTGGTGTTGCTTACATCGGCATTTTGGCTGCTAACAAATTGATTGGTTTGAGCAAGTATACACGTATTGCACAATGGTGTGCTCGACGTGGTACACTACAAGAAGAACTTGCTATGACCATTGCCAGAGAAATTATGTGTGCCACAGACAGCAAAGATGTTGGTGTTTACATTCAGGCTACACATGGATGTTGTGAAAACAGAGGCATTATGGCACATAGCAGTCTTACACAGACCACAGTGCTCAAAGGTGCCTTTAAACAAGATCCAGGTACTAAGAAAGAGTTTATGGACAATATTAAACTACAACAGGAGTTTGCGCCGCGATGATACTTAAATTACTGGAACGTTTAGGTCGTCGACGCATTGTAATGGATCGTGTCAACGATGAACCCTACTTAGAACGTTACTATCTTTTCTTAAAGGATAGGCAGCGTTTTCCTTTTAATGTATTCCTACATAAGTTTCTTAAGTCAGACCCAGATGATTTACACGATCATCCCTGGCCCTATGCTACGCTGATCCTAAAAGGTGGTTATTGGGAAACTACTCCAGAAGGACGTTTTTGGAGAAGTCCAGGACACTTTAGAATCTGTAAGGCCAACAGTCTACATAGAATCGAACTTGACCCCGAGGTTGAATGTTGGACTGTGTTTATGCCAGGCCCTAAACAGCGTGAATGGGGTTTTATCAAAAACGGTACTTGGACACAATGGGAACAATACTTAGCAGGTAGAGCAAAATGAAACAAGAAATTATCAAACACCGAGAATTCAAAAGCATGGTGCAAAGCATCGGGCGCAAACTAACCAAGGTCACTAGTACATGGCAACCAGACTACATTGTGGGTATTACTCGTGGTGGCCTGTATCCTGCACTGTTGCTCAGTCATTATTTAGACACGCCAATGCATGCACTTGGTGTAAGTCTACGTGACGAAAAAGAAAATGGTTGCGAAAGTAATCTATGGATGGCAGAAGATGCTTTCGCTGGCAAAAATATTCTTGTTGTAGATGACATCAATGACACTGGTGCTACCTTTAATTGGATAGTCGAAGATTGGCAGGCTGGATGCTTGCCCTATGACGAACGTTGGGCCATGGTATGGAACAACAACGTGCGTTTCTGTGCTATAGTAAATAATGCTGCCAGTGAGTTTCAATACAAAGTAGACTATACTGCTATGCCTATAGACAAAAGCAAAAACGACTGTTGGATTGTTTTCCCGTGGGAGAATCAGGGCGAATAATTAAAAAAGCAGGAGATAATTTACTTTAGATAATGCATTTACAGTATTTAGATAATAAAAATAAAACACAAATAGACTTTGTTTTAGTTACAGTACCATGGACTGACAGTTCTATGCCTTTAATGGCGCCAGCTGCTCTTAAACCTGTTATTGAGCAGGAAGGCTTATCTTGTTTAGCAATAGATTTGAATGCTGAAATCTTTGATTACACTAAGACTGCAAGTAATAAAGATAGTCTTATTCAATTTTTCTTTAATGGATACACAGATTCTGAAGCAGCAGCAACAGAACTAGAAGAGTTATTTGTAGAAATTGCAAATAGAATTTTATCATATAGACCTAAGTATGTAGGATTGAGTATCTTTAGTTACGTTTGCCAACATAGTGCAAAATGGATTGCATATTTTCTAAAGAAAATGGATCCTGACTTAATTGTGTTAGTTGGTGGTGCAGGTTGTTTGAATACATTCACCGGACCATCAGAATTTGTAGACGAACTTAAAAATCTAAATCTAATAGATTATCATATCAGAGGTGATGCAGAGCATTCGTTGGCAGAATTTCTTAGGAAGAATAAAACATTCCATGGTATAAATTCGCTAACTTGGAGTGAAATGAGCAATGATGAAATACGTTCATTGCCGATTCCCGACTACGATGATTATATTTTTGATTTTTACACACAAAAAACTATTCCTTTAGTCGGAAGTAGAGGATGTGTCAGACGATGTACCTTTTGTGATTATATTGCTAATTGGCATAAATTTACCTGGAGAGATGCTGACTCTATTTTCTCTGAGATGCTGTTTCAAAATAAAAAATATAAGGTTAACAAATTTAAATTTCAAGACAGTCTAACTAACGGCAGCATTTCTGAATTTAGAAAATTAACCAAACTATTAGCAACACATAACAAAGATAATCCAAACAATGAATTTCGTTGGTCTGGTTATTATATATTTAGAGATGTAAACAACACCAGCGATTCAGATTGGGAATTGATTTATAAAAGTGGCGCGGAAGTTCTTATGGTAGGCATTGAGAATCTTAATCAACATATTCGTTATGATATAGGAAAAAAATTTAACAATGAATCTATAATATATCATTTAGAAAAAGCACAACAATATAAGATCAAAATTTCCATGCTTAACATTGTAGGATACGTAACAGAAACAAGGTCTGATATAGAATATATTAAACAATGGTTACGAGATAATACCAGATTTAAAGATAATATAGTTATACAGTGGGGCGGTACTTTAGGTATTTTTCCTAACACTTATTTGGAAAAAAATAAAGATAGACTAGGAATAAGTATGATAGGAAATGGTCCTCCGCTCTGGATTAACAAGCAAACCGGTAGTACACCCTCAATGAGGGCGTCTTGGGCAAAAGAATTAAATGATTTTAGCAAAAGATTAGGGTACTCAGTTCATAATAATATTGATAATCATTACCTATTAGAAATGCTTATGCAAAATGAACAAGTATAATGTAAAACTAAAACTAGAATTTGGTAGTATCAATGGAAAATTTATGAATGTAGAATATCAAATTAATTCTAGTAGGGTAAAAAAAGTTTTAGTTAGTGAAAATGAAGGATTACTCGATGATGAAATTTCTTTGCCTGGAAAGGTACGTTTATTTTTTTCCAATAAAGACAATGCTACAGATACTATAGTTAACGAAAGTAATGAAATAGTTGCTGATTTATACGTAAAAATATTAGGAATAACACTAGATAATTTTGATATTCCTCAAGTCTATATACAAAAAAACCTAAAGTTAGTTACAGAAAAAAATAATCAAATTAACACTAACTATATTGGCTTTAATGGAACTATGGAAATACCATTCGATCAAAATTCGGTATTTAAACAAATCAATTGGTTCAAAAAATGAGCAAATAAATATTCTATATGCGGCCTTTTTGGAATCATCCCGCTATACAAATTCTGCTTCCTATGCTATAATTTTTACATAGGGAACAACATGGCAAAATTTTATTCTACAAAAACTTACGGCAACGACAGAGGACTAAGTTGTTGCTTTAGGCAATGGCGTGCCACGCACAGTCATTGCAGTACACTACACGGTTATGCAATCGGTATCAAATTGGTATTCGAATGTGACACACTGGATGACAAAAACTGGTGCATGGACTTTGGCGGACTCAAAGAGTTCAAGGCCTGGGCAGACTATATGTTTGACCATACCTTAGTAGTTGCTCGAGATGATCCTCATCTAGCGTTTTTTAAACAGATGTCCAACATGGGTCTGCCATTAGACAGCGGCAGCGGCCAAGTACAGACTGTGAAACCGCATGAACGCGAAGCTGTTTGCGATTTGCGGATTGTAGAAGGTGTTGGCTGCGAAATGTTTGCAAAAATGTGCTACGATAAAATGGCCGAACTGATTGCCAGTGGCACCATGCGTTATCCAATCAATCCCACTGTGCGTATCAAAAGCGCAGAAGTATTTGAACACGCAGGCAACAGTGCTATCTACGAAGGGTAACTACTGTGACTAAACTTAAAATTTACGACATAGGTGGTGAAACAATCAAAGACAATGAAACTTATGTTTTAAAAGACAATAAAACTCTAAATAACTTAGTAATAAGTTCAACCGAACTACACGGCTTACAGAGCACCAGAGGACATCGCCACGAGGGACAGGAAGAAGTTTATTATTTTGTAAGTGGCACGGGAGAAATGGAGTTAGATAATGAAAAATTTCCAGTGCAGGGTGGCGATGTTGTGTTAATAAAGGATGGTGTGTTTCATAGAGTACACAATACCAGTAACACAAAACTTTATTTTGTCTGTGTTTTTGATGGAAAAAGGAATCATTAATAATGAAAAAATTACTATTAGCAATGTTGTTTGTGCCTGTCGTT